>JABAOC010000104.1_pt1 | contig 39389 bp, 50 predicted proteins | sample 7062161 | NCBI WGS metagenome assembly JABAOC01 (sample SAMN14538625, study PRJNA623070) | marine sediment metagenome | biome: marine biome [ENVO:00000428]; feature: marine pelagic biome [ENVO:01000023]; material: deep marine sediment [ENVO:00002113] | place: India: Gulf of Khambhat ... | reverse complement strand
TCTTTAAATAATTGTTCTTGATGTAAATGGATTTTTCCGTCTTGAGACAAATGTAATAGGGGTACTAAAGCTTCTACAATTTCTTTTCGTCCCCATCTTTTCACAAGTCTAGAAAATTCAATATTATCTATTTCTATTAACGCTTTATTGATATGTGATAATAATTTATTTATCCTTTCTGTTATATCTTCTTCTGGAACAGGAACTGCGAATTCAACAGCTCTCTTAACTCTTCTTCTCCTCTCAACTCTTCTCTCCTGTACTTGATATGCTTTTCTTAGAGCATTTATCAATTCATTTAAAGTAACGTTTCCTAATGGAATTCTTTTGAGAGGTGGTTGTAATGGTGGAACAGAAGCTAAGATTCTTAACATTTCATCAGGCTCTTTTTCTGATTCTGGAATAAATATCTTTTGTTTTTTCTCTGTTAAGACATCAGATTTCATTCTCAAAAGAATTGCAGCTATTAAAATGAATCTTGCTGGTATTCTTAAATCCAATTTTTCTATTTTTTTAATGTATATTAAAAATGTATTTGCAAGTCTAATAATATCTATAGACCATGGGTCCATTTGCTCTTCTGCAACTATTTTTACAATTACATCTTCCCAACTTGGTTCAGAAACCATTAAATCAATTAATTGGTGGTCTGATAACATTTTACTCTAGTAAAGCTTTAATATCAATATCTTATAAATTTATCTAGAGAGTTATGGTGAAAAAGAGAAGAGTTGTAATTATGGGAGCTCAGGGTAGAGATTACCACAATTTCAATGTCTTCTTTAGAAAAAACAGAAAATATGAAGTTGTAGCTTTTACAGTTGAACAGATCCAAATGAAAAATAGAATCTATCCAAAAATATTAGCAGGAAGAATGTATCCAAAGGGAATTCCAATTTTTAATGAAAAATCTCTACCTAAATTAATTAAAGAATACAAAATCGATGAAGTTGTTTTAGCATATTCAGATCTATTTCATGAAGAAGTCATGCAAAAAGCTTCTCTTGTTTTATCTTGTGGAGCTGATTTCAAGTTAATGGGACCAAAACAAACAATGTTAGAATCAAAAAGACCTGTAATAGCTATTACTGGTGTTAGAACTGGAACTGGAAAAAGCCCTACATCCAGAAAAGTTTGTAGAATATTAAAATCATATGGAATTAATTTTGTTGTTGTCAGGCATCCTATGCCTTATGGAAATCTAGAAGAAATGATAGTTCAAAGATTTTCTAGTAAATCAGATTTAGAAAAATATAATTCTACAATTGAGGAAAGAGAAGAATATGAGCCTCATTTAGATGAAGGCAACATTGTTTATGCTGGTGTTGATTTTGAAAAAATATTGAAACAAGCTGAAAAAGAGGCTGATTTATTGGTTTGGGATGGAGGAAACAATGACTTGCCTTTTATTGAACCTGATTTACATATAGTAGTTGCTGATGCAAGAAGGCCTGGCCATGAATTAATGTATTATCCTGGAGAAACTAATGTTAGAATGGCCGATGTTGTCATAGTTAATAAGGTTGGTACTGCAAATCAATTGCATGTTCAGCAAGTTATTGACAATGTTAAATCAATAAATAAAAAAGCCGTTATCATAAAAGCTGCAATGGATAGGTTTGTTGATAGACCTGAATTAATAAGGGGGAAAAGGGTTTTAATTGTAGAAGATGGTCCTACCTTAACTCATGGGGGTTTGGGCTATGGGGCAGGAATGATTGAAGCTAAAAGTCTAGGAGCTTTTATAATTAGTCCTAGAAGTAAGGCTGTTGGCTCAATAAGAGATGTTTTTGTTAAATATCCTCATTTAGGAACAGTTTTACCTGCAATGGGCTATTCTAGGAAACAAATGGAGGAATTGCAAGAAACTATAAACAATGTGGATTGTGATAGTGTCTTGATTGGAACTCCTGTTGATTTGAGAAATCTATTAAATATCAATAAACCAGCTGCTAGAGTTAGGTATGAGATAAGGGAAATTGGGAAACCTAATTTAGAAGATGTTTTAAGAAGATTCTTAAGAAAGATTTGATTTAACCACTCATAAGTAAATATTTAAATACTTTATTATTCTATTTTTATTTGATATTATGGCAATGAGGGTATTTGAAGAATTCTTAAAAAATCCAAGCACTGTACCAAAAATATATTGGAGAATAGAAAAGCTTGGAAAAACAAAAAAAAGAAAAATAACTGGTAAAGCTGAATATAAAATAAGATTTTGGCCTGTTGAAAAAGGGAAAAATGGGGAACAAATTCTTGAAACATTTGTAGAAGCTACATACATATTACCAGAATTAACTAGAAAACAAAAAAGAGAATTTGAAAAAATACTTGAAAAAACTGATACAACATATGTACGTGAAGGAGTAGAAGAAAAGTTTCTCAAAGATTTAGAATTAAATAAAAAGATTAGATTTCCACTTTCACATCTTAAACGAAAGGAAGCTATTGAAATTATTAGAGAGGTTAATGACCTTTTTGGATTTCCACAATATAAAGACTAACTAGGCATTCTTATTCCAACTAATTTAGACTCTCCTTCTTCCATGCTAACTCCATAAACACAATCAGCTTCTTGAATTGTAGTTTCGTTATGAGTAATTACAATAAACTGAGAATTAGCAGAATATTTTTTAATCAATTCAACAGCTTTCTTTGTATTAGGTTTATCTAATGCAGCATCAATTTCATCAAGAACATAGAATGGAGCTGGCCTAAATCTTTGAATAGAGAAGAGAAAAGCCAAAGCAGTTAAAGTCTTTTCACCACCAGACATTGCGTCAATGTTCATTAATTTCTTTCCTTTAACACTAGCTTCTATTAACAATCCGCTGTCCAAACCACCCAAAAGCCTTAAATCAGCTTCTCCTTTCATTAAGTCTCTAAAAACAATTTTAAACTGCTCTCTTATACTTTCTAAAGTTTTCATAAAAACTTCTTTTCTACTTCCTTCTATATCAGCTATTACTTCTAAGATCTTATTTCTTTCTTCAGTTAATTTATCAACCTTTTGTTTTAATTCATCATAAACAATTTTCTGTTCTCCATATTCTTCTAAGGCTTTCATGTTTATTGCTCCTAAAGCATTGATTCTATCCATTGTTTCTTTGATTTTAGTTTCTAAAACTCTTGGAGACAATTGATAAGTTTCTGTTTTCTTATAATTTTCGAATTCTAGCTTTAGATTTTCTAATTCAGCTTCAAATCTTGCCTTTCTGATTCTTAATTTATTTATCTGTTCTTGATAAGACATTTTTTCTTCAAACAATTTCTTCCTCTTGTTTCTTAATGATTCAAATCTTTCTTCTAATTTTTCTCTATTTTTTTGCATTTCTATTAGTTCTTTACTCTCTATTTTCTCTTTTGCTGTAAACTGCTCTAATTCTTTATTTAAATTTATTATATTATTCTCTGATTCTTCTATTTCTTTTTGAAGTTGAACTTTATGAGAAGAATATTTTTCTATTTCCTCTCTTCCAATGAATGCCTTCTTTCTTGTGTAATAACCTCCTATAATAGCTCCTGATTTTTCTATTAAATCTCCATCTAATGTAACAAATCTTGCATTCCCAATACCAAGTCTTTTAGCTGTTGAAATATCATCAACAATCAAACTATTACCAAAAACAAAAGAAAAGGCATTATAATATTTATTGTTAAACTCTATCAAGTCTAGAGCTATTCCAACCACCCCGTCTTCAAAAACAAATTTTTTCAATTTTTTACTATCTCTAGGTTTTATCTTGTCTAAAGGAAGGAATCTTGCCCTTCCTATTTTATTTTTCTTTAAATATCTAACACACTCTATTGCAACATCCTTATCAGAAACAATTATATCATTTAAATGAGAACCTGCTGCAACTTCAATTGCTTTTTCATGCTTTTTAGAAACCCTTGATAAAGAAGCTATTGTTCCATAAACACCTGTCCATCCAAGACCTAAAATATCTTTAACTGCTTTACTAATAGAACCTTCTAGTTCTTTTTGTTTTAAAAATTCTAGTCTTTTTATTATATCATTTGTTCTCCTGATTTGATTTTTATTCATTTCAATTTTGTCTTTTTTTCTTCTAATCTCAGCTTTTATTCTCTCTACTTCTTTTATTATTGCAATGTCTTTGCTTCTATCAAAAAGTCTTTTAGCAATTTTATTCTTCTTATTCTCAATATTGTCTAGTTCTTTGTCAATTTTCTCTAGTTCTTTGTCAATTTCTCCAGATTTTATTTTTTCTATTTTTTCATCAAGTCTTTTTATTGACTTTTCAGCAGCTTTTAATTTTTCTTTGGCTAATGATGCTCTTAACTTATCTAAATTAATGGTTAATTTTTGATATTTCTCAGCAGCTTTTTTCTCATCCTCTAGTCTTCCTAAATTTGCTCTTTTTTCATTTAGAATTATGTGAGATTCTTTGATTCTTTCTTCAACTGTTAGCAGTTCTCTTTGTGCTTTATTTCTTTTTTCATCAAATTCCCTAACTCCTGATATGTCATCAACTATTTCTCTTCTTTCTATTGGACTCATCTCTATTACTTCCGTTACATCTCCTTGCAAAATTATGTTATGACCATCTGGTTTAATCAGAACTGGTCTTAAAATCTCTTGAATTGTCTCTCTTGTTACTGTTCTCCCATTGAGTTTGTAAATAGAAATTCCTTTTTTGTTTATTCTTCTGGAAATAAATATTTTATCATCTTCAAAAGGAAATTTTTTTGCAGAATTATCAAGCCAAAGCGTAACTTTAGCGAAATCTGATGGTGATCTTTTCTTTGTTCCATGGAATATCATTTCTAGCATTCTGTCTGCTCTTAAACTTTTTGCAGAAGTCCTTCCTAAAACAAAACACATGGCATCGAGTATATTTGACTTTCCACTGCCATTTGGCCCACAAACTACAGAAAAATTGCTAGGAAAAGTTAATAAAGTCTTTTTAGGAAAAGACTTAAAGCCTTGTACTTCGAGTTTTTCTATTCTCGTCATTTTCCCACAAGAATAATTTATATTTATATTAGAAATTGTTATGTAATAATAAAAAGATTTATATGAGATTGATTTCTTTTGGAAAAACTGAGAAGGGAGAGGACCATTTAGAGAATGAAGATGCTATCCTTATTGATAATAAGAAAAGATTTTATGCAGTTGCAGATGGTGTTTCTCTTCCATATGGAGGAAAGGAAGCTGCTGAAAGAGCAATTAAATACTTGAAATCTTGTTTCAAGAGTGATTTGAAGAAAGCTATTAACTTTACAAATAAAAAAATCTGTGAGGATAAATTGAAAAATCCAACTATAGGACATACAACTCTTACTGCTGTTCTCATACAAGAAAAAACTTTAAAAATTGGACATGTTGGAGATTCTTATGCTTTTATTGTTAGAAAAAATAGAATAAAAGAAATAACAATGCCTGATGGTATTAGAGGGACTGGTATTTTGACTCAAGCAATTGGTCAATCATCTATTGAAGTTCATTCTTATGAAAAATCCTTACAAAAAGGAGATTATATTATAATTTCTTCAGACGGCATAATTGATATTCTAAAAAATAAAGAAATTTTAAATATTGTTAAAAAGTATAAAAAATCAAAAGATATTGTAAATTCTTTAATTAAAGAAACTAAAAAGAAATTAAGTCCCTATAAAGATGATTTAAGTGTTATAGTTATTCTGTTAAAGTAAATATTTAGCCAAACCTATTAGCTTAGGTTTTTTCATCAATACCTTTGCGAGAATAGAAAGTTTTGAACCTCTAGTAAATTCTATAATATCTTGAGCTTTTAATGCGTCTGCTAAATCGTTTAGATCTTTATCAGAAAGCTTTTCAAGAACTTCTCTTAACTTTTCAACTTTTTCCAAACGATTTCCTCTTTTTTCCCACCACAATTTATTGAATTTTGATAAAGCTTTTTTAGAAACATCTCCTTTTTTCAAGCTTTCTGAAATAACATCTGCAGCTAATTTTCCGGAAATAACAGCCTCTTTTATACCACCACCATGTATAGGATTAACATGATGAGCAGCTTCTCCACAAGCTAAAAGTCCATTGGTAACCATGTCCTTTTCCATCCCACCAACAGGAACACAACCAGCATTAACCTCTATTATTGAACCTTTCTTTATTTCAAGTTGAGAATTAACAAATTTTTCTAAATAAAATTTTGGAGTTTTTTCTCCAGGTATTATTCCAACTCCTATATTAGCTCTATTAATGCCTTTAGGAAAGACCCAGATGTAACCTCTAGGAGCTATCTCATTTCCTACATAAATATGAATAAAATCTGGATCAATATCTATTCCAGACATTTCATATTGTAAACAAGAATCAATAAGATCTAGTTTAGAGAAAATTCCTAATGCTTGTTTTCTTAAAGGAGATTCTGCTCCAGTCGCACAAACAATCATTTTAGCTTTTTCTTCGAATTCTTCTCCAAGAAATTCTCCTTTAACACCAGCAAAGTAACCATCATGCTTTATTAAACTTGAAATAAAGGAGTTCGATTGAATTTCTACTCCAGCCTTTACAGCTCTTTCTGCTAACCATTTATCAAAAACTTTTCTCTCAAGAATAAAACCTCCACGTTCTAAAACAGCTTCAAGATATTTTCCATTTGGAGCATAGACTCTAGCGCCTTTAATTTTTTGTGCAATACATCTATCAGGAATCTTTCCTATCAAATTCTGTATACTTTCACTTAAACCTTCTCCACACCTTTTTGGAGAGCCTATTTCCTGTCTTCTATCATAAATTTTAACGGAAAATCCATTTTCTACTAGTTTCTTTGCACAAGTAGTTCCTGATGGTCCCGCTCCTATTATTATCACATCCCAATTCTCACTCATTTTTTTCGTCTCCTTTTTATAAATATTATTATTAAATCATAAACTACAATTATTAAACTTGAAATAATGTAAGCCACTATAAAATAATAAAAAATTAAAAATGAGATTGGGTGTAATTCTTCAAAATATTTTGAAAATAAAGAAAAGAATACATTATAGGGGATTATTTCTTGTTTTAAAACAAAAAAAACAATTAAAAAAAGAAGACCTAATATTAAAGCCATAAATATTTTTCTACCGTCATAAAAAAATTCTAGTAAACTGGTCATTTTTCCACCTTAATCGCGTTTATAGGACAAACCCTTTCACAAATACCACATAAATTACATAATTCTTTATCAATAATTATATGCTCTTTAAGTTTTAAAGCTCCAAAGGGACATACAGAAACACAACCTCCGCATCGCATGCATTTTCTATTGTTTATAATCCAAGACATTATATCAACTTTATGGTAAAAGACGCTCGGGATCTCTAGCAAACAAAACAGCTTCTCTAATATTTTTCAGATTTAAGAGTTTCATGGTAAATCTTTCTATTCCTAAACAAAAACCTCCCATTGGGGGAGCACCATATTTAAAGAATTCAGTAAACCATTTAAAATTATTTAAATTTAATTTCTTTTCTTTTATGTTTTTGATTAATTCTTTATATCTATGTTCTCTTTGCCCTCCTGAAGACATCTCTAATCCTTTGTATACCAAATCAACACTTCTCGCATATTTAGGCCCTTTATCAGCTCTCATAACATAAAATGGTTTTATAGCAAAAGGAAATCTATTTATGAAAAAGAAATCACTGTCATACTCTTCTCTAACATATTCAGCAAGAAGATTTTCAGCTTCTCTGTTTAAATCATCTCCTTCTTTAATCTTAAAACCTAATTTTCTTAAAATCTTATAAATTTCAGGAAATCTTAGTTCTGGAAAAGGTGTTTTTGGTACAGTTATTTTTTTGTTTAATATCTCTAATTCATATTTACATTTTTTCAATACAAACTCTACACCTTCAACAATTACTTGCTCTTCTAGTCTCATTGTGTCTGTTTCATTAATTATAAAGCTTATTTCTGGAGCCAATCCTCTATGCTCACATAAGTGAAAAGTTGTGTGAGATTTTTCTGCTCTCCAATTGGGACCTAGATCAAATATCTTGTCAAATCCTGATATAATAATTAACTCTCTATGCAATTGTGGATCTTGTCTAAGGAATGATTCTCCATCAAAATAAGGAACAGCAAAAACATCAGCACCTCCTTCAGATGCTCCCCCAATTAGACATGGGGTGAAAACTTGTAAAAATCCTTTTTTAATTAAGAAATTTTGCATTCCTTCAACAAGTTTTGATTGAATCTTAAATATAGCTTGATTTTCAGGTTTCCTTAAATCTAAGGGTCGTTGATCTAATCTAGTATCTAACAAAGCAGGAGTTTTCTTGGTTTCTATTTCTAATGGTAATGGCTTTTCAGCTTTGTTAATTAACTTTATTTCAATTGGTATTATTTCTCTTCCTCCAGAAGCCTCTTCATTTTCTTTAACAAAACCTTTGACAGCTATAACATCCTCTCTTCCAAAACCTTCAATTTTTTCTATTAGTTCGGGTACTACTTCTCCTTTCTTAGCAGTTATTTGAATGAAACCTTCTCTATCTGCTAATTTAATGAATTTTAACTTTCCTATATTCCTCAATTCTCTTATCCATCCCATAACAATAACTTCTTTTTTATCCATTTCTGGACTTACTTCATTAGAATAATGAGTTCTTTGCCAATCTCCTAAATTTTCCATTTAAACACCCAAATAAACTAATAATTCTTTATTAAAGAAAATTATCCATGTTATGAACCATACCAACAAATAAATCCAGCCACCATTAGACATAAACCATTTAAACTTTTCTTTTATATTAAATGCTTTTTTATTAAGCTCAGCAGTTATTACTAGAAATATCAATGCTAAACTTACTGCAATGTAGTTTCCTTGTTCTCCATATAAATCTCTTCCTAATTGACTTAAATAGCCTACAATTATTCCAATTATTATGTAAACTATCATTGATTTGTTTCCTTTTTTCATGTTATCCTCCTTATTCTATTAAATCTACTAATATATAAATTCTTAAAGATTTAGGAATGAATTACTTGTATTCTTTTAATGTTTTCTGCTCTTTTTCAGATATAATATTATTAACAGTTATCCAGGAATGTCTTATAAACTCTAAATGTTTTTTCTCTTTTAAGCATTTTTTAACAAATTCAATACTTCTAGAATCATGACTGTAGCCAACTCCAAAATCAAACCCTACTATTTTCTTAATTTTTTCAATTTCTCTATCTCTTTCAAATTTAGCTATTATGGAGGCTGCAGAACAAACAGGAAATTTCAGGTCAGCATAGTTTTCAGCTACTATTTCTGTATTGTTTTTAGCTAATGCTAGAAGAATTCTTTTAAATTTCTCTGTTGAAGCTTGAGGAGCATCAACATAAGCTATGTCGGCCTTCATAGTTTTTATGATCTGAGCCATTTTTTCTGCTTCTATTTTGTTCAGATTTGTAGTTTTTCTTAACTCATCAATCTCTTTTGCGGAAATTTTTAAAGAAACATAATCTTTAGCAATTTTCTTTATTCGAGAATATAAGCTTTTTCTTTGTAATGGGGTTAATAATTTACTGTCTTTTACTCCAATTTTTCTAAGTTTATTTTCATGTTTTTTATCTATTAAAACTCCTGCCAAAAACATAGGACCTATAACTGAACCTCTTCCTGCTTCATCAATACCTAATATCACTGTCATAATATCATTATTTATGCATAGAAAAACACATAAAAATAATTTCTATGTTTTAATATAATTTTTGTCTTACTTTTTGGCTCTTATTCCTAATATACCGCCAATTATTCCTAAAATTGCTCCTATCAAAAATCCACCTGCACCTGTGATCAAACCTATTATACTGAATATCAAAAGTATTATACCACCGTTCTTGTTACCTTTGTTAATCATGTAGCCACCGTAAATCAAAATTATTCCATTAATTATTCCCCATGCACCCATTGCTGTTAATAGTCCACTAACCCATCCTAACATGTCTGTACCTGGTATTGAAGATAAAATGCCTGGAACAACTAGCACAAATATTCCATTAATTATTGTAAGAATCCCGGCAATTAAAGACAAAATATAGGCAGTGCCTTTTGACATGTATTTATCTATAATTCTTTATTTATAAAGCTAATTCAAGAAACAATAATCTTATATAACTTTTAATAACTTATAATTTAAACATAGCGGGATAGGGCAGCCAGGAACTATTGTAGCTGGAAGTGCCCGTCGGGCTCATAACCCGAAGGTCGTAAGTTCAAATCTTACTCCCGCTACCATTATTTTTTAAATCCTAAACTCTGAAAAACTTTAATTTCATCTCCAATTTCTACTTCATCTTCAACTCTAACTTCTCTTTTTCTTCCATTAACAAGAACAATAGCATTTTTATCTTTTATTTCAAGAACTTTTCCTTTTTGCACTAAACACATAATATCATTTAGTCTCTTTCTCTCTTAAATATTTGTTGTAATATTTTAATGCAGTTTCAAATTCTTTTTCACTTAAAATCATGTGAATTTTATTTCTATGTAAAATTATCAAATCTCCAATTTTTAATTCATTCTCAATTATTATTCCTGGGTAAGCTTCTGAATCTGTTGTTATTTTTTTATCATCAATTCTTTTAACAACCCATTTAGAATTAGTTTTACTAACAATTTTAGCAGGATAAGCAAGGCACCATTCAACTAATCTTTTATCATGGGTGTATCTTTCTAATTTATTTATCAGTTTATTATGAACATAGAAAAAATATTCAAAAAATCCATATTTGGTAACACCATTATATGACATTGGAAACAGTTTTTTCAATAATTCTTCATCAATATTCCCGTTTTTAAGACCTTTTTTAATGAGTTCAAGTTCTTTTTTTGTTGGTACGTCTGGACTGAATATAGGCCTTTTTTCTCCTTCTTGTCTAAGGCAAGAAATAGCAATCATTAAATGTTTCTTCTTTTTTGCTTTACTCAACATATCAAATACTTAAGTTCATTAAACTTAATAAATTTTATGAAAGCTGTTATGAGTATTGGAAATCCAATTAAATCTGATGATAACATAGGAAATATTATCCTTGATAAATTAGATGTCAAAGATATAATTAAAATAAAGGCATGGGTAACACCTGAAAATTTTATAAAAAATCTAAAAGATTATGATGAAATAATAATTCTCGATGCATTAAAATTTGGAGGAAAGATTGGTGAAGTAAAGATTTTTGAATTAAATGAAATTAAAGATGTTTTATTATCAACACATAGCATACCGGCAGATTTATTGAAAAGATTTCTACCTGATTCTAAAATCAAAATAATAGGAATACAACCAAAAAACATTGATTTTGGAGAAGAGCTAAGTGAAGAATTAGAAAATAAAATTGAAGAAATAATTGAAAAAGTTACTTTATTTTTGAAACAGTGAATGCTCCAATCAAAATTAAAATAGATCCTATAATTTGTAACGGAAGTATAGTTTCTTCTAAAAACAAATAAGATAAAAACAATGAAATGGGTGGAGATAGTAAAAGTAAAGTAGAGGCCTTAGATATTTTTATTAAAGATATTGAATAGTACCAGAAAAATACATACAAAAACAGAATTGATACCGAAATTCCAATATAAAGAACTTGCTCATGTGTTATCAACAACAACTGATTAAAGCTTCCAATCATCAAAACAATAGAAAACAGAATAATTGATGCAAAAAACATTCTGCAAAAAGAAACAACAAAATTTGATTCCTTCTTTATCATTGCATATTTTGATATAATGTTTTCAACTGCAAAAAGAATTGTTGCAATAATAACTAAAAAATCTCCAACAGCAATGTCAAAAGTTATTGCACTAAAGGATATGAAATATGTTCCACTAATCATTACTATCATTGCATAAACTTGTATTCTTTTTATCTTTTCTTTTAAAAAAGTAAAAGCAAAAACTGTGATAAACAGAGGTAAGAGTTTATGTAGAAAGGCTGCCCTTCCTGCAGTTGTTAATTTTAATCCATTGAAAAAAGTTAAGAAAGCGAAACCAGCAACAAAACCTATTGATAAAAGAATTTTCCAAGAAACTTTATTAAAATTCTTGAAGCTTAATTTGTTTTTAAAAAATGAAATTAAAAAGAAACCAATGCCAACGAAAAAAGTTCTTAATGAAGTGAATAATGTTGGGTCCAATGAAACAAGAAAGAACTTGTTAGCAACAAAAGCAAGACCACTGATCAAAGCAGTTATTATAGCAAATAAAGTTCCAATATTTTCTTTATTCATTTACCACAACATTTTTTCTTACTTTTTCTTTGTTTTTATCAGCATATTCAAAATCATTACTTAATTTTATTGATTTGGGATTAGTGGGACAGACATCCTCACACATTTTACAAAATACACATAAACCTTGGTCAAAATCTATTTTTCCTTTTTTACGAAACTTAACAGCTCCAACAGGACAATATTTTTCACAAAGTTTGCAACCTATACATCTTTTAGAATAAAAATGAATTCTTCCTGAAAATCTAGGAAATGGTATAACTTTTACTTTAGGATATCTTCTTGTAAATGGTCTTATGAAAAAATTCTTTAAAGCCTCTCTTACTATGATTCCTCTTTTCATAAAATTCTCCTGTTTATGTTAGCTATACTACAATTTAATAATATTCTGTTCTATACTCATCTTCTGGCTTGTAATAAATACCTTCTTTCTTTTCCTCTTTTTCTTTCTTTTCCTCTTTTTCTTTCTTTTTAATTTTTTTATACCTTAAAATTGTTATTAATATTATTACAATAGCAATAGCAATAGAAAAATACCATATTACATAACTATTATCATCTTCCTCTTCTTCTGGTTCTGGTAGGTGAGTAACTAAAAAACTCAAATTTAAATTTGAGGTTCTCCTATCGGAATCAACTATTTTTATTGTGATTTTTGATTTTCCAGAACTATAATTGTGAGGTATTCTGTAAATATCTGTGAAACCCTCATTAATATTTGTTAAATGAATGTAACTGCTTCTAATAGTATTATTTAATGAGTCCTCTATTCTGTAAAAAACATCAAGCTTCACATCATCAGAAAACCTGTCTGTTACTAAAACCGTTAAATTCAATTCATCAGAAGGTAAGAAAAGATATTTATTCAAATAAGCATAGACATTCCATGCCAATATAAAAAGGGTTTTATTGAACTTAATAACTGACGTGGTTGCATTAATTACAGTCCCTCCACTAAAAGCTTTTACACTTAAAATATAAGTTCCATTCATAGCATAATATTTAAAGCTATGATTATATGCCCAACGATATGAAGCTATTTTAACCATGGGCATTGTTCTTGATGTTTCATAAGCTTCATCTGGTCTTATTATATCAATCTCTACCTTACTTAAAGTTTCAGGATAGAAAAATTCTATTTGTGCTGTTTCACCTGGTTTATAAACTTCTTTATTAGTTTCTATGTCTGCCTTAACCAATATAGGTATGAGTAAAAAAATCAAAAATGAAAAAATAATTAATCTCCTCATAAATTTCACTATATCTTTATTTATATTAAGCTTTCCTTTAATAATTTTATGAAAAACCTAGGAAAAATAATTAACCTTTTCATAATTTTAATGAAAAGATACTATCTATAGAAACTGTGTTATAGGATATCTAATAATCATAGAAGTATCTTCATATAATACCTCTCATTATTATTATGAATTCTATTAATGCCAACACCATCAATAAGAAACACACTTTGAAAGCTTGGTCAACCCTATATCGTGGTGTAGTTGCTTGAGTGAATGAATAAATAAATAAAAACAACAGGCTTAAAGGCAAAATCATAATTATATCTTTGCCAAACAAAAGCATTGGCATAAGAAAAACAAAGAATAATCTCTTCAAATAAGTTGCCAATTCAAAAAAAGCTAGACCTTTTCCACTATATTCTGTTCCACTTCCACTCATTATTTCTGCAGCAGCTTCTGAAGTATCCATAGGTGTTATGTGAAGTTCCACAACTAAAATAGCAGCTAAAGTAGCAGAAGATATTGGGAATGATAATAAAAGAAATGTTGAGTTGAAATTAGCTAAGGTTAAAATGTCTGATCCTATCATGAAATTAAAAACAACTATAACAAATGCTATTTCATAGCATATCATTAATATCATTTCTCTCATAGAGCCAACTATTCCAAAAGGATTATCAGAAGATAAACCAGACAAAACATAAAACGCACTAGATAAAATTGTGATATAAACTAAAACAACAAAATCGAAATTAAAAGCAATTATAGAAAATGGGATAAATAAAAATAAAGCATAAGTAGATAAGAAATAAAATAATGGAGAATAATTAAAGAAAGGGTCATTCTGACTTTTTAATTTCTTTTTTTGAAAAAGTTTTTTAATATCATAAAAAGGCTGGATTATTGGTGGACCGATTCTGTTTTGTAATCTAGCATTTATTTTTCTATGCAATCCTTCATAAAACATTGCAATAAATGGAATTAATAAAAAGAAAATTATTTCATACATGTATACTTCCTCCTAAATTGGGCTTCATTTAAAATTTCTGTTTTTCCATTTTTTACTACCATTACTCTTTCTAAACAACTGAAACAAGGATCTAGAGATCCTACTACAACTGGTATGTCTCCTATTTCTCTTTTTAACAAGATTTTTTCAACTACCTTTAATGATGCAAAGGTCGGAGTTCTCATTTTAGCTCTTTCAATTTTATTGTCTTTAAACTTAAGATAATAAAATAATTCTCCTCTTGGAGCCTCAACCCTTCCAACAGCTTCTCCGTTCGGAATTTGTGTTAATGTGAACTTTGGTATAGGTTTTTTAGGCATTAATCTTAAAATCTGTTTTATTATTCTTATTGATTCTGAAATTTCTTTTAATCTAACAATAGCTCTTGCTAGAGAATCGCCTTCATCTTCTATTATCTCATTAAAATTAAATTTTTTGTATATCTTATAAGGCGGGTCTAATTTTCTTATGTCGGACTCTACTCCACTTGCTCTAGCATTTGGACCAACTATGCAGTATCTTTTTGCATCTTCTTTTGTTATTACTCCTACTCCTTTTAATCTAGAAACTATTACATTATCTTTTTCAATATCATGTACATAGGATTCTACTCTTTTTCTAAGACTTTCTAAATTTTTCAATATGAATGGTTTTTCTTTTAAATCAAAATCATATCTAACTGTTTTCAATTTATTAAAATTATGATGAACTCTTCCTCCTGTTAATTTTTCAAAAATATCAATTACCTTTTCCCTTTCTCTCCAGAAATACATGAATAAAGTTTCATAACCTATGTCATGAGCTATTAATCCTAACCAGAGAACATGGCTGTGTAATCTTTCCAGTTCCATCATTAAAGCTCTTATTAACTTAACTTTTTCACTGAGTTTAAACCTCAAAATATTTTCAACTGTTCTACAGTATGCATTTTCATGAGCAGCAGAACAGATTCCACATATTCTTTGAGTTAAGTATAAAGCTGAGTCAGGGTTTTTTCCTTCTAAAATTTTTTCTATACCTTTGTGGGTATAACCCATTCTAATATTAACATCTTGAATATAATTCCCATCTAAACTAACCCTTATACACATTGGTTCTTTCAAAGCTGGATGTTGTGGGCCTATTGGTATAGTATAATCATGCATTTTTTCTACCTTTTTTCTTTAGTAATGGTGGTTTTTTGTTCCAATCGTCTGGTAAGAACAATTTCAAATGTAATTCGGGATTTCCTTCGAATTCAACACCAAAAAAATCATGAATTTCTCTTTCATAATAATCTGCATTTGGAAAAACATCTACTATGCTTTCAAGAAATGGTTTTTTCTTTGGAACTTTAAATTTTAAAACAATTATTTTTCCTATGTCATCAAAATAGTAATTTAGAGTAAAATCTCCTTCATCCTTACAAACAATTGCTATTAATCTCTTATCTTCTAGTTTTTTTATCTCTTGTTTTAGATTTTTCATCTAACCTACCTAAAAGTTTTAATACAGCATACATAATTGCTTCTGGCCTTGGAGGACAACCAGGAACAAACATATCAACAGGAATTACTTTATCTGTAGGACCTGCAAAATTGTATGCTTTTTTGAATGGTCCTCCTGTTATTGAACAAGAACCAATTGCAATTACTTTTTTGTTCTTTGCCATTTGATTGTAAATTGTTTTTAATCTCTCTTTGTTTTGTCTATTAACTATTCCACTAACCAAAAGTATATCTGCATGTCTTGCACTTGCTCTTAAAAGACAACCAAATCTTTCAATGTCATACCTAGGAGTTAACAATGCTGCTATTTCTAGTATACAGCCATTGCAACCTCCAACATCGTAATTACAAATCCATGGTGATTTTTTCATAATATAACACCTGCTATTAACAACATGATAACTAGAACAATAAAAGTGATCCAAATCCATTTTTTATTGAAAAAATGTCCATACGCCTCTGGTGATAAATCATCTGGGTTGTCTCTTTCTCCTCCTATGTAAAGATCTAAAACATGTTTTACTTTTTTCTTTTTCATATTATCACTCTAGACAATATTTCTAATTGTAACTGTGGAAGAAATCCTAAAACAATACAAACAGCAGCTAATACCCCATTTAGAATTGTAATTTCTTTGGGTATGTGTTTTTGTCTACTTTTTCCAATTAATAAAAAATAAACAACTTTGTAATACATTATAAATAATAATAAGGCTGCGAAAACTCCAAGTATTGTTATAACAGGAGTTATTAAAAAACTTTTAGTAAACAACAACCATTCTGAAACAAACATGTTAAAAGCTGGTAAGCCTGCTAATGATAAACAGGCTATTGTTGCAAAAATATCATTCCATCTGTTAGCAAAATAGGAGCCCTCTAATTCATAAACATAATTTTTTCCTCTACCGAATATGCCAATTGTTAAAAAGAAAGCTAAACCAGCAAATGTATAATTGAAAATCTGAATTGTGATCAATGGTCCAAATTCACCAAACAATTTTACAATTGATAAATCAGTTACAACAAACAAAATCTGAATTGCATTAGATATTAACAAGTATTTTTTTAATTTTCTCTCAAAAATACCAAAAATTGCTAATGCACATAAAACTAAAAGAGATAACAAGCCTATGAGTAAATAAAATGGAGAGTTTATTAGAAATAAATTCAAAAAGAACCAAGAAAGAAGAACTGCTGTAAACATGTTAATTGTTATAAATGTTGTTAATTCTAGTTTATTATAAAATAAGAGAGCTAATAAAATCAAAATAGATAATTGCCAATATAATAATGAGAAAAAAGAAAAAAATATCAGAAGTAAAATTGAAATTAAATTCTTTCTTTCATAAAAAAATGAAAATATTGATGTTGAAATTCCTATTATTGAAATTAAAATTGTAAAAAAACTCTGTATCATATTCTTATTTTATAGCAACCGGTTCTTATTATTAACTATCTTGTTAATATACTAATAAAGTCTTTATTGGGTTTTGTATAATTCATTTCTTTATAAACTTATACAACTCACCAAACCAAAAAACCATAGATGAAAGAGTGAATATTAATAATAATTCCACTAAACTCAATGAAACAAATTGGAACATGTTTTGGAAAAAAGGTATAAAGATTACCATAACCAAAAGAATAATTGAAACTAAAAGAGACACGATAACATATTTATTGGTAAAAAACCCTATCTTGAAAATAGATTTTCTAAGCGAACGCATATTCAGAACATTAAAGAGCTGAGTAAACGCCATGACAACAAAGGCTACTGTTCGAGCTTTTTTTATTCCTTGTGGTAAATAAGTATTAAAAATAAATAGTGTAAAAATGACCATAATGCAAGCCATTAAAACTATAAATGGTATCATTTCTTTTGACAAAATACCCTCTTTGGCTTTTTGTGGTGGCTCTTCTAAAACATCTCCATGACCTGGTTCAGCAGCTAAAGCAATATCAGAAACACCATCTGTAACCAAGTTGAGCCACAGTATCTGGGTAGGTAACAAAGGTAAATGCAAACCAAGAAGTAATGTACTTATAATAGTTACATCTTCTGCAAAATTGGTGGTGATAAGAAAAGAGCTTGCCTGACGAGTATTTTTAAAAACAATCCTCCCTTCTTCTATTGCATTAACAATAGAAGCAAAATTATCATCAGCAAGCACAATTTCACTAGACTCTCTAGCCACATCAGTACCGATTATACCCATTGCTATTCCTACATCAGCTTTTTTCAAAGCTGGTGCGTCATTAACTCCGTCACCAGTCATTGCCACAATATGACCTTGTTTTTGCAATGTTTCAGCAATTCTTAACTTCATGTTTGGTGTTAAGCGAGCAAAAACAGAAACATTCTTTATTACATCTTCAAATTCTTTTTCTGATAAATCTAATAATTCCTGTTCTGTAAGAGCTTCAGGGTATTTGCTTTTTGTTTTTTTGCCAATGAGACCAATTTCTTTGGCAATTGAAACAGCTGTACCTTTATGATCTCCTGTTGTCATAACAACTCGGATGCCAGCTTTCTTGGCTTTGGCAATTGCTTCTTTTACTTCTGGTCTCGGAGGGTCCTTCATACCAACAATACCAACAAAAACAAGTTTACTAATTAAATCTTCTGATAAGTCATCTATATGATGTGGCACTTCTTTATAGGCTAAAGCAAGCACTCTCATTGCTTTTTTTGTTAAATGTTCTATTTGAGCTGAAATATCTTTGCGTTGTTTTTGAGTTATTTTTTTACGCTTATTGTTTTCAAAAACATGTATGGAATGATTAAGAACAACCTCAGGAGCACCAACAACATAAATTTCTTTCCTTTTAGATTTTTCTGGAAAAATTAAAAGAGAGGCTTCACATTTTAATTCTCGACTAAAGGGTAATTCATCTATTTCTTTCACTTTCTCTAATATCTTTTCTTTTTTCAACCCTGCTTTTTCTGCTAAGACAGTAAGGGCAGCTTCAGTTGGGTCTCCGATAACTTCATAGCGATCTTTTTCTCTTAAAAGCTCAGCATCACTGGAAATAGCAGCAATCTCGAGAAGTTTTGTTAAAGAAGGATTCTCTAAGGGATGAATAATTTTTTCTTCTTGGAAAAAACTTCCAGAGGAAACCCACCCTTTTCCAGATACTGCAATCTCAGCTTCACCCAGCAAAATTATTTTCTCTACATTCATAGTATTTTCCGTAAGTGTTCCTGTCTTGTCTGTTATAATAACTGTTACTACACCAAGTGTTTCTGTTGATGGCAATGTTCTAATAATGGCATTTCTCTTTGCCATTTTATATGCACCAATAGCAAGCACAATTATTAGTACTGCAGGCAAACCTTCTGGAATTCCAGAAACAAGAGAAGCCAAGGTAAAAAGAAATATTTCTAAAAACTCAAACCCTCTAATAAAGAAACCGACAATAAATGTTACTGATGAACCGATAGCTGCAATAATACCCATTTGCTTTGCCAGCTTGTCTGTCTTTTCTTTAAAATGCCCCTTTACTCTTTTTATTTTTTCTATGTCTTGAGCTATTTTACCAAATGCTGTGCTAATACCTGTTGCAGTAACAACTGCTTTAGCCTGTCCCCTTGCAACAAAAGTCCCCATCCATACCATATTTTTACAATCAGCCAAAGCGGTTTTCTCAGGTAATATTTTAATATCTTTATCAACAGGAAGTGATTCGCCTGTCAAAGATGCTTCTACAGTTCTAAAAATTTTTATTTCAAAAAGTCTTGCATCTGCTGGAACTCTATCTCCTTCCTCTAATAAAATAATGTCACCAGGCACCAATTCCCTTGCAGCTATTTGTAATAATTCTCCTTCTCGATAAACCTTTGCATGAAGTACAATCATCTTTTTTAATGCTTGAATTGATAGATCAGCCTTATGCTCCTGCACAAATCCTATTATGGCATTAATTAAAATAACACCAACAATTATGTAAACATCAATTAAATCACCAGAGAAAAATGAAATAACAGCAGCAATAATAAGAATATAAATCAAAATGCTATGAAATTGTTTAAGAAAAATTAAAACAGGGTGTCGACCCTTCTTTTCAGGTATTTCATTAACACCGAATTGTTCTAAGCGATTTTTTGCCTCTTTTTCTGAAAGCCCATTTATATCAGAAGATAATTTCTCCAGCACATCTTCAACGGTTTGTGAGTGAGTCGAATTGCTTAAGTGTTTTTTCTTCATCATTTGATAATAATAGTTAATGCTCTATAAAATAATTTTGCTTAAAACTTTGTTTCCTTTATGTTTAATACAATTTTTACGAAAACGCTCTAGTAAAAATACTGACTATTAAAAATAAAACATAAAACATAATAAGCATAATTCCTTCTTTTCTTGTTATTTCTCTTCCTGTTTTTGCAAAAATAGCAAAGATACCTAAAATCAGCATTAAAAATATTGATCCAATAAGGAACGGTAGAAAATCTGCTCTGATTGGATATATCAAAGCTGTCAAACCTAAAATAAGTGAAGAGTTCATAACAACACTCCCTAACAAATCACCTAATGCCATTCCGCTAAAACCTTTTCTTACAGAATTGGTTTCAAAAGATAATTCAGGTAAAGTAGTTCCCATACCTACAATAACTAAACCAATCAGAATTTCTGGAAATGCTAGTTCTATTGCTATATGAGAAGCAATGTCAACAATAAATTCAGCAGATATTAAAAGAATTACCAAACTAACTATGAATATAATAACTTGTTCTAGAACCTGCATTCTTGTTATACCATCTTTAAGCATTTTGAAATGTTTTCTCTGAATAATAAGACTTATAATATAGTAAGCAAAAACAACTAGTAATATTATTCCATCAATTCTCGATAATTCTTGATCCAAAAACAATAAAATTGGTAAAAATGCAATCAGAACAGTATAAAATATCTCTTTCTTGTTTAACTCTTTTTCAACTTTTACTTTTTTTCCTAATATAGCTGCAGTTCCAATAACTACTGTCAAATCAATTATATTAGCTCCAATAACATCGCCTAAAGAAATTGCTGGGATTTGATTCAAAGCAGAGAAGATTCCAACAAAAAGTTCTGGTATAGAAGTTGAAATCGCTACCAATACAAACCCGAGTACAAATTCCCTCATTTGGTAATGTTTAGCTATTTTTGATAAGCTTCTCACAACCAGATTTCCACTAATCCCTAGGAAAAAACATGTTATTATAAAGTATACAAAATAAAGCGCTAACATATATCATATGTTCTCTTATCCAACTTATATTTTTTTCTAATGATTAAATTTAAGTTGAAGGAATTTAACAAATATTATGGACAAATGGCATACAATGAATGTTGATTCTGTTTTTAATGCTCTAAAAACAAGTAAAAATGGGTTAAATGAAAAAAATGCCCAAGCCAGACTTAAACAGTATGGTTTAAACAAATTAAAAAGTAAAAAGAGAAAAACAGTTTTATTGATATTTCTTGAACAGTTCAAAAGTTTTTTGGTTATTTTATTATTAGTTGCAGTAGTAATATCAATTTTTTTAGGTATCTATTCTGATGAAAGTCATTTTATAGATGCAGCAGTTATTGGAGCAATCCTAATCTTAAATGCTATTTTTGGTTTTTACCAAGAATACAAAGCAGAAAAAACATTAGAAGCATTAAAAAAACTAGTTATTCCCAAAGTGGTGGTTATAAGAGGAGGAAAACATATTGAAATAAAAACTGAAGAACTTGTTCTTGGTGATATTGTTCTTTTAGAATCTGGAAATAGGGTTCCTGCAGACTTGAGAGTTTTCGAAGACCGGGACTTAAAAATTGATGAATCGACACTAACAGGAGAATCTGTACCTGTTAAAAAAACCATCAATATTTTAAAAGATGTGGCGGTTGCAGAAAGAAAAAATATGGCATTCATGGGAACTCTAATCTCTTATGGAAGAGGAAAAGGTGTTGTTACATCAACTGGAATGTCAACTGAAATGGGAAAGATAGCTGGCATGGTTCAGGAAAAAGAAGAAATGACACCATTACAAGTAAAATTACAGAAATTTGGGAAATCCTTAGGAATTGTTGTTATTATTATCACCTTAATTATTTTTGTTCTTGGTACTATCAGAGCCGAAGACATTTTTAACATGTTTATGATTGCAATGAGTTTAGCAATATCAGCTGTTCCAGAAGGCTTACCAGCCGTTATCACTCTAACTTTGGCTATTGGAACCCAAAGAATGCTCAAAAAGAATTCAATTGTCAAAAGATTGGCAGCAGTTGAAAGTTTGGGATCCACAACTGTTATATGTGCTGACAAAACTGGAACAATGACAACAAATGAAATGACTGTGAGAAAAGTTTGGGTCTCAGGAAAAGAATTAGATGTTACTGGTGTTGGTTTTGAACCTAAAGGAAATTTTCTATTAAACAAGAAAAAAATTGATTTGAAAAGAACTGGAAGTCTCGATTTATTATTAAAAATATCATCAATGTGTAATGATTCTATTTTAAAAGAAAGACCAAGATGGCACATAATTGGGGATCCAACAGAAGGAGCATTAAAAGTTTTAGCATTAAAGGGTGGCATAAAAGAATATTATAAAAGAGTCGATGAAATTCCCTTTTCTTCTGAAAGAAAGAAAATGACAACGGTCCATGAAATCGAAAATGAATTTTTTGCATACACAAAAGGTGCACCAGAAACTATTCTCGAAATATGCGATGGAATCTATTTTAATAAAAAATTAACTAAAAGACAAAAGGAAAAGATATTAGAAATCGTTCATCAATTTGCATCAAGAGGTTTAAGAGTTTTAGCTTTTGCTTACAAAAAGCTAGGGAACAAATATTCTTTAAAATCTGTTGAAAGTAATATGAATTTTGTTGGTTTAGCTGCAATGATAGATCCACCACGAAAGGAAACAGCAAGAGCAATTGCCTTATGTAAAAAAGCGGGAATAAAAGTAATAATGATAACTGGCGATCATCAATTAACAGCCAAAGCCATAGGTGCTGAGGTTGGCCTTATAGGCAAGGCAATGAGAGGAGAAGAAATAGATAAAATAGATGATTGGAAATTAAAGGAAATAGTAGAAGATATTACAATATTTGCAAGAGTATCACCTCAACATAAACTGAGAATAGTTGAAGCTTTAAGATCAAGAGGACATGTAGTTGCTATGACAGGAGATGGAGTAAATGATGCACCGGCCTTAAAAAAAGCTGATGTTGGGGTAGCAATGGGTATTAAGGGAACAGATGTATCAAAAGAGGCTGCTGATATAATTCTAATGGATGATAATTTCTCTACTATTGTGTCTGCTGTCGAAGAAGGTAGGGGAATCTATGATAATATAAAGAAATTTGTAAAGTTTCTTTTGGCAGCTAATTTTGATGAATTGTTTCTTGTAACTCTTATGGTTCTATTAAGCATCAGAGATCCTGCTACTGGATTATTAGCTATTCCTTTTTTACCTGTTCAGCTACTATGGGTAAATCTTATAACAGACGGCGTGCCTGCCTTAGCATTAGGTGTGGACCCAAAAGAAAAAGATATAATGAAAAGAAAACCTAGGAACCCAAAAAAAGGAATAATAGACGGAATATTATTATTCATAATTATTGCAGCAATATTAGCCTTTAGTTCTGCTTTTATTCTTTTTAATCATGTGTTACAAACAGAAGGATTAGACAAAGCAAGAACAATAATCTTTACTCAGACAATGTTATTTGAGTTCTTTTTTGTATTTAACTGCAGATCTGAGAAAAAATCTGCATTTAGATTAAATCCATTAGAAAATAAAAAATTGTTAATAGCAATATTAATTTCCATTATACTGCAAGTAGTTATAATATATACTCCGATGCTTCAACCTATTTTTGGAGTTGTCCCATTAAATGCTATGGATTGGGTAAAAATAATAATATTTTCTGCTGTTGGTCTTCTAGTCATTCCTGAAATTTTCATAAGAAATAAAGAATAGTAAAACTTATATAATTCAAATTCTTAAATAAGTGGGGATAGTTTTGACCAAAGTTCTTATTGTTGGTGCAGGTCCAGCAGGCATCTTTGCTACACATGAATTAGCAAGCTCTTGTGATATTACAGTTGTAGAACAAAATGGTCACATTGGTGGAGCTGGATTATATTCTGATGGAAAAATGAATTTTCATCCACAAATAGGAGGCAATTTGTTTGAATTTCTTTCAGAAAATGATTCTTTAGATATTTTAGAAAAAATCAAACAAACTTTCAAAGAATATGGAATGGAAGATGTAGGGAATGATTGGGAAAAATTATTAGAACTAGAAAGAAGAGCAACAACAGCAGGAATAAGATTCATACCAATAAGACAAAACCATGTTGGTTCAGATTATTTGCCAAAAGTTATGAACAATTTTAAAATGGATATGGAAAAGAGAGGAGTAAAATTCAAATTAAAAACTAAAGTTTTAGATTTAGAATCCAAAAACGGAAAAATAATAGCAAAAACAGATAAAGAAACTGAAGAAGCTGATTATATTGTTTTAGCGCCAGGCAGAGCTGGTTCTCTTTGGTTAATTGAAATGGCTAAAAAATTAAATTTGGGGATGCGTTTCAACCCTGTTGACATCGGGGTTAGAGTTGAAGTCTTAAATGACGTATTAAAAGAAATTGTTGAAGATTATCAATGTTGGGATCCCAAGTTTCATATAACAACTCGCCATTATGATGATCATGTTAGAACCTTTTGTGTTTGTCCATATGGTTTCGTCGTAAAAGAGTTTTATGAAAAAGAGATATTTGGAGTTAATGGACACTCAATGAAAGATAAAAAATCTAATAATTGTAATTTTGCTCTTTTAATTAGAACAAGACTAACAAAACCCTTAGAAAATACAATAGAATATGGAAGATCAATCGCTAAGCAAACAAACACTCTTGGTGGTGGAAAGCCAATTATCCAAAGAATTGGAGATTTAAGAATGAACAGAAGATCAAGATGGAGCAGAATAAGAAAAAGCTATGTTAATCCCACTTTAAAAGATGTTACTCCTGGAGATCTCTCAATGGCCTATCCATACAGAATTGTTACTGATATTCTTGAGTCCTTAGAAAAATTAGAAAAGGTTATTCCTGGTGTTGGTTCTGACTCTACTTTACTATATGCGCCTGAAATAAAGTTTTATTCTATGAGAATTGAGACCAATAAAATTCTTCAAACGGCCGTTCCAAATATTTTTGTTGCTGGAGATGGGGCAGGTATTTCTAGAGGAATAACAATAGCTGCTGCAACTGGAATAATAGCTGCTGATGGAATAAAAAATCTGATAAAATAATCATTACAAAGTAATAAAAAGATTGTTTTTAAATATTAGGAATTATAAATTCTTTTTATGGAAGATTTTATCATAAAACTAGCAAGACAAACAATAGAAAATTATGTAAAAACAGGTAAACAAATTGCTATTCCTGAAAATTATCCTCAAAAATTAAATGAAAAAAGAGGAGTCTTTGTTACAATTTATAAGAAAAGCACAAAAAGATTGAGAGGTTGTGTAGGAATACCTTATCCTGAGATATCTTTAATAGAGGCCTTAATCCAAGCTGCTGTTTCTGCATGCTTAGACCCTAGATTTCAACCATTAAGACTAGAAGAAATAGAAGACATATTTATTGAAGTTTCTGTTTTAACTAATCCAGAGCCTATAAAAACGAGAGAATTTGACAAAGAAGTAGAAATTGGCAAACATGGTTTAATAATAAGAAAAGGTTTACAGGAAGGTTTGTTTTTACCAAAGGTTCCTGTTGAGCAAGACTGGAACATGGAAGAATATTTAGAAAATTTATGCTATAAAGCAGGTTTAACAGAAGATTCTTGGCTAGATCCTAATTCTAGATTATTTAAATTTGAAGCACAAGTCTTTGAGGAAAAGCTTTAAAAAACTTTCTAGTTCTGCATATGACGAAGATAAATTTAAGATTCATTTTTTCTAAACTCTTATCAGGTGAAAAAAATGGTAGATTTGATGTGGCTAGGATTAGTACTTTTAATTGCACCTGTGTTAGGAGCTTATGCAAAAATTATTAAAGATAAAAGGGGATTTATCTGGTTAACAGGTGCAGGAGCTTTATATCTTTTAGCAGCAGCATTCAGTGTTGAAATATCATGGATACCTTCAGGATTGGAATATGGAAACATGATATTCAGCATAATAGCTTTGATTATGAGTTTCATAGGAGCACTAATGGTAGCATCCAGTGTTTTCAAGTAGTTTTTATTTTTCCCCTTTTATTCTTTTATTATTTATCATAAAATAGCGAAACTTTTAAGTGTCCGAAATTCTAAGAAAATATAGGTGAAACTATGCCAAAAAAGAAAACAGGATGGGTAAAAGCTACTGAATATCTATTTTTGCTAGGTATAATAATAGCAATAGTGGCAGGCTTAGGTAAAAGTTATGTCGTTGCTTACACACCATCTATAATGGGCCTACAAGTCTTGATAGGTTTCATCATAGGTTTAATAGGAATGGCAGGAATGGGAAGTATAGATAAAGCTGAAACAGATATATTCTTGTTAGCAGTTGTTGCACTGTTGGCAGCTGGTGGTCTAGGACATGCCTTCTGCCCGCAAGGTGTCTGCGTACCCTTTATAGGAGGAATTTTGAGCGACATAGTCAGTTACATAGGTATTTTAGTTATGCCTGCAGCAGTTTTGATAGCATTGAAAGCAATATGGGAAGTAGGATCTACAAAGTTCTAGTTACCCTTTAATTTTTTTGTAGTCTTCCCCTTTCTTTTTTTTATTGTTAAAAATAATATTCTATATGAGTTTTTACACAAAATTAAAAAATATTTTGAAGAACAAACTTACTGAAAAAGAACTGGTTTGTCTTCCAAGAGGATATCAGATAGTAGGAAAGATTCTTTTAATAAAACTCAATAAAAAGCTTTTAAAAAAAAGAAAATTAATAGGCAAAACAATAATTAAGATTTTACCATATGTACATACTGTTTGTTTAATTAAAGAAATTAAAAAGGAGACAAGAAAACCTAAAATAGAAGTAATAGCTGGTTGTAAAAAAACCCAGACTTTACATCAAGAGTATAAATGCAAATTCTTATTAGATGTTTCAGACATAATGTGGTCCCAAGGCAATAAAAATGAGAGAATAAAACTAATAAAAACTGTTAAGCCCAAGGAAACAATAGTTGACATGTTTGCAGGAATAGGTTATTTTTCTATATTTTTAGCTAAATATTGCAAACCTAAGAAGATTTATGCAATTGATATTAATCCTGAAGCAATAGAGTATCTAAGAAAAAACATTTGGTTAAATAATGTTGAGAATAATGTTGAGATTCTACAAGGAGATTGTAGAAAATTCGCTAAATTCTTAGAAAATACAGCAGACAGAATAATAATGGGTTATTTATTTAAAACTGAAAAATTCTTACCTTATGCCTTAAAAATTGCTAAAAATAATGCCATTATTCATTTTCATAGAACTGTAAAACAAGAGGAAATTGATAAAATCAAGGAAAAATTGGAAAAGAAAGCTAAAGTAAGGGTTTTGAGAACAAAAAAAGTAAAGTCTTATGCCCCTAAAATCTGGCATGTTGTTTTTGACTTAAAAGTGATTAAAAATCAAAGCATTTAAATCCTTTTCTAATGTCTGTAATTGGAGGTAAGATTCCCCATAAGGATGGAGATTATGAATCTTATGGCTTTCCAAAGGATGTTATATCTAATATTACATATTTGTCTATAGATAATGGAAAAGAAGTTGAAATACAGATAAAAGGAACTCAAGAATACGTAAACAAAATATTAACTGAAAGCAAAAAAAGATTTGAAAAATGTTTTGCGGTAGAAATTGATAAAAGAAGGGTCAAATTAAAACATGATTAAAGAATCTTAATATCCAATCTAACCTTCATTATTCTAGGAGCATATGGTAAAACTTTCTGTCTTTTAATGATTTTATATTTTATATTGAAAATTCCAGCTTTTTTTTTAACTTTTTCTTCTAACTCTTTAAAATCATTTTTCGATAAACCATACAAATGAATTATTGTTCCTTTTTTAGAATGTAAAAAAGCCACATCTAAATATTCTATTGCTCTTTCAACTAAAGGCATTATAATTCTATCAAATTTACCAATGTTTCTAATGTCTCTTACATCTGCACAAATATTTTTTATATTATGCAATTTGTTTAATCTAACATTTTTTTCTGAATATTCAATACCTTTTACATTTATTTCTATACAAGTTATTTTGCAATCAGGATGTTTCTTTCCAATTGCTATGGCATAAGGAGCAGCTCCTGAGAACATAACAAGAATTCTTTCTCCTGATTTTACCATATTAGCAATTCTTTGCCTTTCTGTTCCTTCTCTTGGAGAAAAATAAACCTTTTGAGGATCAACTTTTATTAAGTAATTATGTTCTTTATGAATCACTTCTGTGTTTTTTTCTCCTACCAACAATTTGCAAGGATACAATCTAAAGGTATCTTTTCTCTCAGCTAATTTTTGAAGAACAGACTTTACATTTTTATGTCTTTTCATTATTTCTTTTGCAGTTTTTTTTGGGTTTTTAGCATTAACTCCTATCAAAGCAACTGCCCTTTCTTTGTTACCAATAGTATCATAGGCTATTCGCATAATATTTATTTCTATTTAAACACATTAAATTTATGCTTTATCTCATAGGTTTAGGCCTGAATGACGAAAATGATTTAACATTAAAGGCAATAGAAATTGCTAAAAAATGCGAATGTTTTATTGAATTATACACTTCTGTTTGGAAAGGTTCTTTGGATAATTTAAAGGAAATAATAAAAAAAGACATCAAGATTTTAAACAGAGCAGATTTAGAAGAAAATCTAGAACTATTCATTGAGAAAACTAAAGAAAATGATGTTGCTTTATTTGTTCCTGGAGATCCATTAGCTGCTACCACACATATTGATATTGTTTATGAAGCAAAAAGAAAGAAAATTCCTGTAAAAATAATTCACAATGCCTCTATATTTTCTGCAATAGGTGAAGCTGGCTTACAATTGTATAAATATGGAAAAGTAGCAACAATTCCTTTAAGTGGAAAAATAAAAAATGTCAAAGATGCTCTTAAAAGAAATAAAAGACTAGGTTTACACACTTTATTGTTATTAGATATTGATTTAGAAAACAATATTTTCATGAAAGTTGCTGATGCAATAAAAATTTTATTAAAGAAAAAAGTGATTAAAGAAACTGATCAAATAATTGCTTTTTCTAATGCTGGAGGTGATTCTAAATTATTTTATGATAGTGCTAGAGGTTTTAAAATGAAACATATTGAAAGTCCAGCTGTTCTAATAATTCCTGGTAGATTACATTTTAGGGAAAAAGACTTTTTAGAGGTAATTTAATGGAAAAATTAAAAGAAGAAACCTTGAAAATGTTAGAGAAAATTGAACCTTTGGTTGATAGAATAAAAATTACTGATGAAAAAGGTGAGGAAATGCTTACAAATATGAAAGCTTATATTGCTGATTCAAAACATTTTTTAAATAATAAAGATTTTATTAAAGCTTTTGAGAGTGTTGTTTGGAGTTGGGCGATTCTTGAGATATGCGAAGAATTGGAGGTTTTAAAAATAGAAAAATAAAAAAGGGAGGAAGATTTTCAATCTAACTCATGTTCTTCTCTATCTGCTTCGTCTTCTTCGCCATATTCTTCCATTACAATGGAAGTTACTAATGTAGGTAATACTAACATTTTATCACCATAAAGTAGTATATACTAACTGGTATATAAAGGTATCGTTTTTTTATTTACTATAAAGTGGTAAAAAAACGAAAGCTATTTAAAGATTACTGTATAATAAATTATTGTGATAATGTGCCTGAAAGAAATGTTTTCAATGATATTGTACTAGGTATATCAGAATTAGTAAGACGTGCAGAACCACTAGAATACGTATCAGATGATTTATCAGCAGCCTGTGCAATAACCAATGTTATGAATATTAATACTGGACAAATGGGTTATGGTCCGGTTGTTTATTAGGATCTAGGTGATAGATATGCCAAAAGTTAGATCAGTTGTTGGATTTGAACTTATAGGACCCCTAGCTGATATTAATACCATAGATGTCCTAGCTGTAGGTGGAGCACTACAAATCCCAGCAGCAGTAGGTCTTTATGAAGGTCTTAGAACAAATTATTCTGAATGGGCTAAAAAGAAAATATATGGAGAAAAAACAGGAGGAGCTCCATCATCTTATGAAGATTTTTTAAAAAGTCCCTTAACGTTAAAAGCACTAGATTATGGAGAGAAACCAATTAGAAAAGAGGAAGAAGAAGAGTTTTTATCAAATGATGTAGAATATGAAATTACTAAAATTGTGAAAGGAAGAGGAGCATATCACAACAAAAGAACAGAAAAAGAATTTGCATGTTCCAACTAAAAGGAGGAATATTAATGACAAATGATAAACAAGTTAGAAAGGAAGTAGAAGAAGAATTTGGGCCAGCAGACAATGTAGAATATGAAAATGTTAAAAAGGTAGTAGGAAAGGGAAAATATCACATAAAAATAAAAGAAAAAGAATACGCAGGTTGCTAAAAGATTAAAAATAAATAAACTTTTATATGCATAGTTATCAATATTTTTCTTATGGCATTCGAATATTTGGGTGCAGGATCAACAGATATGTTTAATTTAATCTTTAGAGAAGTTCTTAAAATCAGCCCTACACTTTTATACAAATATACAACAATCCAGGATCAGGTTATTTATTTGATTCTTATTCCCATGCTTGTTTTATTCTTATTTATTTATGCTTTTTCAAGACAAATTGTTTTAAGGGTTGTTGGAGAGCATAGAGGATTTCAATATCTTGTTAGTATAATTGTTTTTATATATTTGATTTATAGTGGAATATTTGGAACAATGTTAGTACCTATATTTACAACATGGTTATACATAGCATTAGCACTCTCTTTAATTGTTTTTTTTGTAAGCGTTGTTATTCATCCATCCAGAGGTCCTGCTTTAACAAAATTAGGACGGGAAGCTGGAAAGAAGGTGTTTCAAAAAACTAGAAAAATAGATGCTTTAGAAAGAGAAATAGATGTAATCAATAAAAAAATAAGAAGGTATCAACATCAATTAGAAGAAGCCCGAGCAGAGGGTAATACGCGTGCAGTATCAAACATGCGTAATAGGATAGGAGATGCAGAAGCTAAAATAGAAGAAATAAGAGATGAAATAGATAGACTAGGAGGATAACAATGCAACCATTTGGATTTGATTTAACAATGTTTCAGTCAGAACAGACCTTAATACCCTTTCTATTCATCTTAGCAGTTGTCTTTGGTGCTGTGAATACTGCCAATGTTTTTAAAAATAAAGGAGTTAATTTTCTCGTATCTTTAGCATTAGCTTTTTTTGCTGCCTCTAACACAGCCTTTGTTAATTTTTTATGGTCCCAGTTTGGAAGCATAAGCATATTCTTCATTGCAATGTTTTTCATAATCTTTGTTTTAGAGGTCTTTGGAGTAAGAAAAGAGGCTAAAAAAGGTGAGCCTAGTGGTGCCTTGTTTATTAATGGTGTAATTTTATTTATTTTATTATCAATAGGGCTTCTTTACATAGATATGATCCCTCCACTTCCCTATATTGGAGGTGGAGAAAACCTGTTTCTTTTCTTTGTACTTATAATCATTGCTCTAGTATTCTGGTTAGCCTTCAAAGTTGGTGGAGAAAAAGAAAAACAGCTTGTTCCTGTTCCTGTTAGAGGATAATCATCAAAAAGTAGTAAAACGATACCTTTATATACAACTTCTAAGCAATATATTACTAGGTGGTAGTAATATGAATAAACTAACTGAAAACATTGAAAAAACATGGGCATTTTTGCTAGGGTTTTTAATAGCTGCAACTCCAGCCTTTGCAAATCCAATTGAGTCAATGATAGTCACATTGAGAAATGCTGGATTTCAGTTAGTCTTACTTTGGCTATTAACCTTAGCAGTAGTATATGGAATATTGTCTCATATAGAATTGCCTAAATCAATAACAGCTAGAGGAGTGATATCAATAGTTGCTTCATTCCTAGTATTAGTAGCTGCTGCAGGAACACAAGCTGCTACATTCCTTAGTACTTTAAGCACATCTGCAATAGTGGTTGCTTTTGGATTAATAGTTACAATGATCTTCCTTGAAATAACTCAAACAAAAGCAGGAGGAGAACACATATTTTCCAAACATCCAAGGTTTTTTGGAGCAGCTTTAATAATAATTGCAATATTGGTGTTCGTTGGAGCAGGAGGCTTGAATTTCATAGCAATTCCAACAATAGCAATTTCACAATCAGTGTTAGCAATTGGAGTTTTCCTTATTGTTATGGTGGCAAGTGTTTGGATATTAGTTAAAGAAAGTGGTGAAAAATAAAAAAATTGGTGAAAAATATGCCTAACGGAATATTAAGCATGGTATGTCCCCCTGGTGCAGGTTGTCCATTGACAGCAATAGGTCTACCTCACATTTTATTGTGGGTATTGACATTCGCAATAGTATTCGGTGTTTTAAGTAAAGCAAAGATTTTAGGTAGAGCACCAGCTGCATTAATATCTATAGCAGTTGGATTCCTAGTATTAATGGCAGTTCCAGCAACTTTGATTTCAGTAATAGCTGGTATGTCAACAGGTTTGGTTGCTGTTGCAATAGGAGCTCTAGCTTTAATAGCATTACTTGAAGTAGCAGGAACAGGAGGTACAACAAAAGAAGGTCAACACGTACCTTTCATTAAAATGCACTCAACAGCAGCTGCTGCAGTAATGTTTATAATCGCAGTAGCAGTATTTTGGGCTGTAGGTGGTTTCGCTTTACTTGGAATCGGTATACCTGCATTTAGTATGGGAACTTGGCTATTAATCATAGTCGGTGTTGCAGTCTTATGGATGCTTTCAGAAGCTAAAGGATTTTAAGACTCTTGATTTCAGTGACTTTTTTATTTTTCTTTTTTCATTTTTTCTACTAAACTAGACATAGTTTTAATATTAGTTGTTAATTCTGGTAGAAAGTCTTTAAAGACTCTTTCAATACCACCAATTCTTCCTTGTATGCCTTCAATAGAGCCTCCAAACTCTTCAAGTTTAGAAATCATGGTTTTCTCTTTTTCTTCTAAAACTCTTTCAATAGCATCAACTTCTTTTCTCAATGCTTCAATCTGATGTTGCAATTGCAAATCTCTTTTTTCAAAAGCACTTAATCTTTCCTCAAAATCTCTCCATCTTTCAGACACTATTGCTTCAATAATTTCTTCAACAGTTATTTCAGTTGGTGGTAGTGATTCAGCTCTTCTAACTTCAGGCTGCTCTGTTATTGGTTGTGGAGCCTTTGGAGGTCTTTGTATAATTCTTTCAGGAGGATAGCCCAATGGCATTGGACTTCTTGCTTCTCCCATTAGAACGGGTCCTTCAAAATGCTCTTCAATAGGAGCTCCTGTAGGAACTTCTCCAAATGGCATTGGTGATGGTACTTCTGGTACAGGTTCTTCAAGTGTTGCCATTGGTGTTGGTGGTGCACCAGAAATCACTTTTTCCCTTAAAGCAATTCTTAAAGCTTTATCAATATGATGTTGAGGAAATCCCTGTGCTTCTAATCTAGCAATTATATCAGGTTCAGAAAGACCTTGGCCAGAATATCTTAAAACAAGATCAACAGGAATATAAACCTTTTTCTTTTCCTTTTTCTTTTTACCTATACTAAACGGAAACATTTCTTAACCTCTCTTCTATTATTCTTTCTGCTTCTTCTTCTGTTATAAATTTTGTTCTTATTGGATTATAAATTGATATTATATTCTCTAATTCTTTTAACTCTGTTTTTTTAGCTGCCTTCTCTAAATTCTTATTAATCCTTAATAATTCATTATCAATCCTAATTATATTTTTTTCTATTTCATCGATTTTTGCTGTTAATGCTTCTTTAATATTTTTTTGTTCTTCTTCTATTCTTAAAACAGTACTCTCTAAAGTGTCAATTCGGTTTTCAATTAAAGCATCTCTTTCTTCTAAATCTCTCAATCTTCTAAAAGTTTCATTAGTCCTTCTTACAATTTCATTTAGAACAGTTTCAATGCCTTTTTCTGCCATTAAATCAACAAATATTATTATTAGAATGTTAATATAAATATTGAATATAATTTAAGGGTGTCTTAGTGGTTTTTGAGACTGAAATTAAAGAAGGAATCTTGAGAATGAATTGTTTAGGTTCTATCTTCGGGTTCACACTTGAAGATTCTGATGTTGTAATGGCTAGGGTTATTGAAAAATTAATTGAAGAAAAAAAGATTGTTGGAATTGTTTTAGCAGAAACAAGAGAATATGAGTATGATTATGATCAGACAAGAATGTTAATGGAAATTGCTAGTGCTATAATGACAGCCTTGAAAAAAGAGAGAATAGTCTCAATAAAAAACATTGCAACAGGAAAATGTGCAAAGTATCTAGGACTATGGTATGATTGGTTAAGAGATCTAGTAACATTACAATTAAGAGGTGATCCAATTGGTGCTTATTTAAACTTAACAAGAGAAATTAGACATTTAAAAACTAAAGCTAAATCTTCAGAAGAATATGCAAAGTGTGTAGACCATTATCTTAAAAATGCTTTGTTTCCCTTGAAAAAGCTTCTAGATGAGTGTGAATTAATTCAAAAAACAAAACCATTTTTAGTTGGATATCATATTGGTGATAGAAAATTATATAGAAAGTTTTTCAAACCAACAATAAGACCAAACTTTATGTATACGAAATTCATGGCACAAGCACCTCCAGGAGAACCTGTTGCAAAATACAAAGTTTGGGACACTGATGTTGAAATATTTAAAGTTCCTGAAAAAATAAGATATGTCTATCATGTTGTTCCTCCTGAATTTAGATTAAGTGAGGAAGAGTATACTCTTTTAGATGCTGCAAGAAGAATTTTAGAAAGGAGAAGGCCAAAAGAATTAGAAATAGCTGAACAAGAAAAAATGAGAGAACTCTTTCATACCTTAAGTTTAGAATTATTAGAGGATTTAGCAGAAGAAATGGGAAAAACCATTAAATCTGAACAAATGGAAAAACTAGCAGAGATGCTAACAAGATACACTGCTGGTTTAGGAATACTAGAAATTTTGTTAAGAGACGATAGGGTACAAGACATTTTCATTAATTCGCCATTAGGAAATCTGCCCCTTTTTATAAATCATCAAGATTTTGAAGAATGTGAAACAAATCTAGTTCCTACAGTAGCAGATGGCGATAGATGGGCAACAAGATTTAAACTTATATCAGGTAGACCTTTGGATGAAGCAAATCCAGTTTTAGATGCAGAAGTTTCTGTTCCTGGTGGAGTTGCAAGAATTGCTGCAATAAATCCAAGATTATCTCCAGATGGATTAGGATTTGCAATAAGAAGACATAGATTTAAACCATGGACGTTTCCCTTATTTATAAATCAAAAATTCATGAACAGTTTGTTTGGAGCACTGATGTGGTTTTTAGCATCTTATGGAAGAGCTTATTTAGTAGCAGGTACAAGAGGTGCTGGAAAAACATCTTTTCTAGGCTCAACTATGTTACAGATATTGCCTTATTATAGAATATTAGTTTCAGAGGATACACTTGAATTACCAGTTGAAAGTTTAAGAAATTTAGGTTATAACATTGAAAGATTAAAATCTAGATCAGTTATAACAAGAGTTGAGTTAGAATTACCTGCAGAAGAAGTTGTTAGAACTGCATTAAGATTAGGAGATTCTTGCTTATTTATAGGAGAAATAAGATCTGTGGAAGCCAAAGCCTTGTTTGAAGCAATGAGAATTGGAGCAATGGCAAATGTTGTTGCTGGAACAATCCACGGTGATTCTGCTTATGGTGTTTTTGATAGAATTGTAAATGATTTAGGAGTTCCCCCAACAAGCTTTAAAGCAACTGATCTAGTTATTGTTTGTAATAAATTAAAAACTCCAGACGGATTAAGAACATTTAGAAGAATAGTAGAAGTAACAGAGATTAGAAAGCACTGGAAAAAAGATCCTGCTGATGAAGGAGGTTTTGTAAATCTTATGGAATATCATGCTTCTGATGATAGTTTAAAACCAACTGACACTCTAGTAAATGGTGAATCATATATTTTAAATCAAATTGCTGAAAGAGTTCCTGGATGGACAGGAAGATGGGAACTTATTTGGGATAATATTTTGTTAAGAGCTAAAATTTTAGATGCCGTTGTTGATATTGCTAAAAAAGTTAATAATTTAGATTTGTTAGAAGCTGAAACAACAATAAAAATAAATCAAATGTTTCATGAGTTCGCTGAAAAATCTAGAAAAGAAGTAGGAATTGTTGATAGTAAAAAAGTTTATGAAGATTGGTTGAATTGGTTTAAGAAATATGCAAAGGCTATTTAATGGAAATTACTCTGAGAAGAAAGAAAAAAAAGAAATCTGCAAAAGCTTTGATGAAAGCTGAAGAAGTTAAAAGATTAGAATTAGAAAAAGCTTTGAAAGTTAGTCAAATACAAATACCTGAAAAAAGAGAATTCTACCCATATCCGCATGAATACATAAAATTTTTAGAAGAAGTTAAAATAAAACCAAAAACACTGTATGAAAAGGCTTGTCGTTTTGCAGAAGGTTTGTTTCCAATAGATCCTGATAAAAAAATGAGAGAAGAAATTTTAACTGATTTAAGGGCTGCTTACATAAATGCAACCCCTAAAGGAACATTCTCTTTGGCAATTCTGATAGGTCTAGTAATGATTGTCATAGCCATGTTTTATATTGTCTTTTTTGGTTCTGGTGATATTTTAGGTTGGTTTGGTTTTATTATAGCTTTAGGAGCATTTTTGTATTTTTATAAATTTCCAGCTGCTAGAGCAAAATCAATGAGCGTGCAAATGTCTTCTGATGCTGTTCTTGCAATTTTATACATGGTCATTTATATGAGAGGTTCTCCTAATATGGAAGGAGCAATAAAATTTGCATCTCGAAATCTAGACAGTCCTTTGGGTTGGGACTTAAGAAAACTTTTGTGGGACATAGAAATTGGAAAATATTCTTCAGCTGATGAAGCTTTAATTGTTTATATAACCAAATGGAAGGATAAAAACAAAGAATTTTCAGAAGCTCTAAATCTTTTAAGAGGTTCTGCAATTGAAAGCAAAAGAAGAGAGATGGTTTATAATGAAACAATAGATGTTATATTAAATGGAACAAGAGAAAGAGCCAAACATTATGCAGCAGAACTAAGAATGCCAATGACACTCATTTATGCAATGGGTATTCTGCTTCCTGTTATGGGTTTGGTCCTATTTCCAATAGTCTTGATATTTATTTCAGAAAAAGTAAAACCAAGTTTTGTGGTTTTTGGTTATGATATACTTTTGCCATTGTGTCTCTATTTTATTGTTAATCATATATTATCAACCAAACCTCCAACATTTTCTCCACCAGACATATCCAAAGCAAAAGGAATTCCTCCAATGGGAAAGTTTATTTTAGGAAATGCTACTATTCCAATATGGCCAATAGCTCTTCTCATATCCTTACCATTCTTATTTGTAGGATTAATTGGATTAGATAATCCTGATACCTATTATTCTGTTAGTTTTTCTATGATAATTGTTTTAGGACTAGCTCTAATAGTAGGTATTTATGCATTTTTAGATAGTCATCAAAAAATCAAGGTTAGAAGGGATATAGAAAAAATAGAAAACGAGTTTGCAGTGGCTTTATTCCAACTTGGTAATATAATTGCAGGAGGTACTCCTTTAGAACAATCAGTAGATATAGTAAGAGAAAATCTAAAAGAATTAAAAGTATCTGAGTTATTTGAGCTAATCAGCTTGAATATGAGAAAGTTTGGTTATACATTTGAACAAGCCTTGTTTGATAAAGAGGTTGGAGCAATATGGTATTTTCCTTCTAGCCTAATTCAATCAATAATGCAAGCAGTAATTCAATCTTCAAAGAAGAGTGTTAAAACAGCTGCAAGCTCAATGGTTGTTATATCAAGATATTTGAAAGGAGTACATGAGGTTAAAGAAGAGATAGAAGAAATTTTAGGTGAAACAATTTCTAGCATGAAATTTTTAGCAATGATTTTATCTCCATTAGTTGCAGGCGTGACAGTAACTTTGGCTGTCATTATATTACAAATACTAGGGAATTTAGGAGCTGCTATGCAGAGCATAATTGGAGCAGCCGGTCCTGGCATGGGAGCAGCCCAATCATTGATGTTGATTCCTTGGGCAATGGGAGGAGAATTGCCTATTACAGCTCCTGTATTTCAATTAATAGTTGGTATTTATATGATTGAAACTGCTGTTCTTCTTTCAATATTTTTAAACGGCATTAAATATGGAGAAGATCCTGTTGGTGTGAGAAATAATATATGGACTATTTTATTAATTGGAATTGTAATATATATTATAAGTTGGCTTGGCACGTATAGTATGTTTGGGGGAACAATAGAGGGTATGTTAGCTCCGGCGGTTTAATGAGAGTTGCAGAACTGTTAGTTTATATAGCAATTGGAATTATGGTTGGAGCATTAATACTATTAATAGGCAACTATCTAATGGTTAATATCATAAAAGTCCAAGTTAGCGTAAATCCTTGATAATCAAAAGTGTTAAAATGTTAGGTCAACGAGAAAGATTATTTGGTTTACCAGTTAAACTTTTCTTAGTTTTAATGTTCATAGCAATTTTCATTACAGTTATTTTCATACTCACACCCAAATTAGGAGGAAGTTGGGTTGCTTATCTTTTTAATGGTTTAAAAGAATTAGCTAAATGGCTTGGTGTATTTTAATGGCAATGCCTATAAGTGCTGCATATGCAATTCTGATTGGCGCAATTATTTTAGGTTTATTAATAGTATTATTATGGGAGCAGATTACAAGTATCAAATTTGTTAGAACAGCACTTGTAGCACTTGCTAATTTCATTAAACTTTTTTCACAATTAATAGGAGGAGCAATAGAAAGTTTTATCAAAACTTTCATTTGGTTTTAGTGATATTCGTGACCATGACAGAAGAAATGACAAAATTCATTGGAACTATAATTATATCTCTTATAGTTATTGTTGTTTTTTTCTTCTTAATAAATCATTATACTGGTGGAAAACTAGTTAAATTCCTTGTTTGTAGTGCTTTATTTTGGATACCATTTGGTGCTGCTGCTGCAACACATTGTCATGCAATACCAGTTTGATTTATATACGAGTTTAAAAATATTTTATTTATGGAAGGTATGTCATCACACTTATTTTTTGTACTTCTTTGTTTAGCTCTTATGTTCCTTCTTTTGTTTGTTAGTGTTGAATGGGTGCAAGCTACAAGTGATATAGATTGGGAGCATGCATGGGAATTAGGTCCTGAATCAGGAAGACCAACTGAGCCAGAATGGGGACAAGGAGGAACAGCTTCTTTTA
>JABAOC010000590.1_pt2 | contig 39413 bp, 49 predicted proteins | sample 7062161 | NCBI WGS metagenome assembly JABAOC01 (sample SAMN14538625, study PRJNA623070) | marine sediment metagenome | biome: marine biome [ENVO:00000428]; feature: marine pelagic biome [ENVO:01000023]; material: deep marine sediment [ENVO:00002113] | place: India: Gulf of Khambhat ... | reverse complement strand
ATCAATACCCAGGAGAAAATCATAATTTTCATTACGGCAGTGCTCCTTTAGCGCGGCAACGTGACCTTCTTTTTTTCAGAAAGCATCTTTCTTTATAGCTTGACAAACAGTTTTAAGAATGATTAAGATAAATTTAGCAATGAAATTTATTACTAAATTATTATTAATCCTTTTTATTTCCCTTTTTCTTATTGCTCCAACCTACGCGCAAACGGGTTGTGATACCTGCGGAAACTTCCAAACCCAGACTCAGACAGAAAACAGAGAAGAAGTGAGAGAACAAACGGAAACAGCCAACCCAGATTTGGGTGAATTGAGGCGAAATGTAATTGAAAAAAGAGAAACGATTCGGGAACGAATTCAAGAAAAAAAAGCAACAATCGCGGCTCGTTTGGCAGAAAAGCGAAAAGAAAGGATAAGAGCCTTTTTTGCTCAAATGACAAAAAGGTTTCAAGCGGCAATTGATCGTTTGGAAAGATTGATATCCCGAATCGAATCACGGTTAGCTAAAATCGAGGCTGATGGCGAAGATATAGACACTTCAGAGATAAGAGAAGATTTGGATGAAGCCAAAAACAAACTAGCGGAAGCAAGTGCGGCTTTGTCTGAAGCAGACACTAGCGTAGAAGATATTCTTATTGCTGAAAGTCCTAGAGACGCCTTTACAGGCGTTCGTGACTTGCTTAAAGGAATCAAAGAACAGCTAAAAGAAGTTCATCAAATGCTTGTTCATGTTATTGGTGCCATTAAAGGCTTAAGAGTGGGACAAGCAAGTCCTCAACCAGAAGGAACGCCAACTCAAGAAGCCACGCCAGGAGGAGAATAAAATGGATGAAGAAACACCAACCACACCAAGACCTGAATCAGTCATGCCTGAGGAAAGGGTAATCTCTGAACCAGGCAAAGAGTTTAATCTGGGCAAACTCTGGTTTATCCCGGTGATGCTTGTTTTAGTAGCCTTGATTGTTGTTGGCAGTCTTTGGGTAATGAATAAAGGCTTAATCACGCCCAAACCCTCGCCAGCACCAACGCCAAGCCCATCAGCTGAAATTGATGAAGATACAGCCGTCTTAGAAGAACAAGGAACTTCTGATGAAATTTCGGATATTGAAGCGGACCTTAACGCAACCGATTTGTTTGATATTGACAAAGAACTAACCGATATTGATAGGGAACTTTCTTCTCCTTAAAACTATGTCAGCCTTTTCTTTTGCTTTTTCCGGGATTTTGGCAGTCATTAAAAAAGAAAGAAATATTAAAATTCATCTTTTTTTAGCAACTGCTGCCATTCTCTTGGGATTGTTTTTAGGCATTAACAAACTAGAATGGTTAGCCATTATCTTAATCATTGCCGCTGTTTTAGTGGCCGAGATTCTTAATTCAGCTATTGAAGAAATTTGCAACATCATTAAAAGAGAAGATAAACTTGATTATCAAGAAACAAAATTCATTCGAGATGCTTCCGCAGGAGCGGTTCTAATCTTAGCCATTGCCTCAGTTATTATTGGCGCCTTAATTTTTCTTCCTTATCTTTTATGAAACCTTACCACTGTAAAGCAGATGGAAAGATTCGGCTAACGCCGAAGGTTTCATTCGCCTGTTATTTCTATTCCGCCTTCAGCGGAACTGCGGGTCGAAATTTCGACCCTTGATACAGTTGAAATGAAAATTGAAAAACTAGTTGTTGGCCAACTCCAAACCAACTGTTATCTTGTTTGGGATGAAAAGAGTAGGGTAGGAGTGATTATTGACCCGGCTGATGACGCTGATTACATTATCAGAAGAATTCAGGATTTAAAAATAAAGCCAAAGTTAATATTAGCTACTCATGGCCATTTTGACCATGTTATAGCTATTCCTGAACTTAAATTAGCTTTCGGAATTCCCTTTCTCATGCACCAAGCAGACATGTTTTTGCTCAAACGCTCAAGAGAAACAGCCAAATTTTTCACTGGGTTAGAAGCAGACCCGCCCTTAATGCCCAATAAATTCATCAAAGAAGGTGATATCATCAAATTTGGTAAAGAAAAATTAAAAGTAATGGAAACCCCGGGCCACTCCCCTGGCGGGGTATCATTTTTCAAAAGGGGAGTCGTTTTTGATGGCGATACCCTTTTTTACAAAGGAATTGGTAGATATGATTTTTCCTACGCTTCAAAAAAAGATTTGTTCAACTCAATCAAAAAACTTCTCAAACTTCCAGAAAAAACAAGAGTTTATCCAGGCCATGGACCAGAAACAACAATTGGAGAAGAAAAAGGGATTCAAGATATTCTTTCATTTTATTAAAAAGCCTGGTTAAACGAGGAAACCGCTCAAACCGGGACACTGTATGTGCTCAATCTGAGCGGTCTCTTCTTACATTGAAAGTTGGATTGGGGGCCAAGCTAACGCCACCAGGGGGTTTCGAGTCCTCTTGACGAATCTCTGCCCATAGCAACAAAGCCACTTGTGACAGCAACCAGAGCGTTTGGCCCTGTTTCCATCTTGAGTATCTCGACCTCGCCCAGAAGTTCCAGGGCCGACTTAGGGTCTGGTGTTGTTGTGTCTACATGAAATAGGCTTCTGCCGTCTGGCCAGGCTTGGACTTCAAGTCCAATGCCACACCCCAAATGGAAGAAGTGTCTCTTGTGGCTCGACACGTCATCTTCGTAGCCAACAAAACCAAGGGATCGAAGGGCAGCGACGATGGCCCAGTATTCGTCCATAGTTGGCACAGAATAGCCGATGTGGTGGACGCTGTTTCCTGTCCACTGCCAAAAGGCTGCAATCATTTGGGTTGCTACGACTCGGTCTATGCTCTGATCGAGGCCGCTTATTCCGAAGATCGCTCTTCCCTGTCGTCCACCACCCTCGAAGCCGCATGTCCCTCTATGAGTTTCAGGGTTGACAAAGGGCCCGAGGAGTAAGAAGAGTTCTTTGTCTTCCCCATACATCGCTGCTTCCATCATCTTCATCGCAGCAAAGCCAGGGTAGCAGGTTGTAGGGGTGTTTGGTTCCGCCCAGGGATTCAGGTATTGACCTTCTAACCACAACCTTTGGCGTTCCGGATCGTCTATCCAGCCGATTCCGCCCCAGACCAGGGTGGGTTCCGGCTTCATTTCAGCTAGATAGGTTGTTGTTGCTGCCATCGCATAGTCAGCTCTTAATTCAAATTCTGGCTTTCTCATGTTCCACTCCTTTTCGTATTTAGCTAGTCGTTTGCTTAGCCATTTACCTCCTTTCTGTCAATTTTCTATAGTTGCGAATTGTAGCAAAGACCAGCTTTCTAACTACAAGTTTTTGCTTATAGTTAAAAGGCCAGTCTTTGCTAAAGGAGGCATTTTTCAATGTACAAGAAGAGAAATCTAAATATTGTAAAAAGAAAAACGTAAGGCAGTTTCTTACGTTCTTTTAACAATAGGCATATTATACAAGATTAATAAATTTAGTCAATGTTATAGGACTTTAAGGGTGCAGGCGGTGTTGGGGTTGAACTAATTAAAACACTAATCTTCATAACTAGAAATATCCTGTTGAATAAGCTTGCGTAAATAACTAGACATAGAAATACTGTTTATCTTAGCCACGCGCTCTAGATATTCTTTTTCATCGTCAGAAATGAACAAATTAAATCTATTTCGCAGTTTATATTTTTTGACGTGGGCAATGAATTTTTCTATCTCGTCTGGCAGGGTAAACTCATTGTATTTCGCTCCAAAAAAATTAGGATTTTTTATTAAATTGGCGTAGTTGCGCTTTAAAGACAAAACTAAGACTGGCTTCTGTTGGGATAGGGCAAAATGGGTTTCAAATCCCAACCGAAAACTCGGGTGACTTGCCTCAATAACAACCGCATCGGATACAAAGATCGCTCTTTTAACCAGAGAATCATGGATGTATCTATATTTGTCCTCTGATTCTGAAAGATTTTTAATCTTTTTTAATTCTGGCCTGTCAGAAAGATATCCTCTTTCAAAAGTGGTAATCGTCTTGACATTATGTCTGTGAAGCTCGTCAAGAACGAGTTTATTGACTTTTGCGAATTTATGTCTACCTTTTTTAGAGTGTGTAAAAAATATCTTCATACAGAGTTATGTATATATTTCCTGAAATTATAACATAACGCCACTATAATTTCCAATAATAACCGTTATGTATATCTTTGCTGCCCCAAAAGGCAGCATTTTGTTTTAGCACTTTGTTATTGTATCAGCAAAGCCCGACATTTGGATGGCGAGCAGGTGTCAGGGTAGAAGAAGTGTAAGGAGGGTCTGGTGAAAGAGAGAAGGCTTCCAAGAGTGCTTAACGGAGTCGGGGCGTTCTTTTGTCTGGTCTCAGCAATCCTTGGCGGGATAGTGGGGTTTCCATCCTCCTGCTTCCTGCCAGGGGTAACCTTTCCGGTAGGGGTAGGCATCTTTGCACTCTTTGAGATGTTCCATCCCCGTCCGCTCTCCACGGAAATCAAGAAAGACGGGTTTCCTTGGGTGTTTAGAACAGTGCACAAAGGGAAAATGTCGGGATTAGTCATCGGTGTAATCTTCACCGTGGCATCTGGCATCCCAGCGCTTGTTTTTCTCTTTGTGTACCATGAGGTCCAGGCAGGGTTGTCTATGGCCTTCTTGGCCTTAGGCATGTTCACTTCCTGGATTATGGGGACTGTGATAGACAGACGAGAAATAAAACAGGCTCTTGGAGCTCGCTCCGATCAACTTGTTTCCGAGCAGCGAGATGACGCTTGCCTGTAGCGGTTTCACCCATCTGGCTATCTCTCAATGGCTGATAGACTCGCCACTATCGAGCCAGAAGGTCCCACAGGTAAGGAGGGGCAAAACCATGCCTAGAAGATAGTGTTTTGTCCCTCCTGAACTTATCTCTTCTTCTATTTCGGGCTTTTCTTTTTGTAGTGATCGAAGCGTGTTATACTGAAAAAATGAGTAAATTCAAAACTCTATGTGCAATTATTGTAAGTGATAAAAACGAAATTCTTTTAACAAAAAGAGCGAGAAAGCCTTTTCAAGGATATTGGGCTTTGCCTAGCGGAATTGGCGAATCAAAAATGGGGATACCCCCTGAAATTGGAGTTATCGAGGAAGTCCGATGTGATCTTGAAACAAGCTCTTTTAAAGGAAAACACCTTTTTTCCATACCTGTAGAAGGAGATAAAATGACAGATGAAGCCTTTGTTTTTGTTGGAAGAGTTAATGAAAGTGAATTAAAACCTAATCCCAAATACTCACTGGGTTTTAAATGGGTTTCAGAAGATAATGTCAAAGAATTTAAAAACCTAGCTTTTGAACATAGCAAAATAATGGAAGAGTATTTAAAAAGACAAAACGGGTCGGGAAAAGATTGAGCAGCCATTCGAGAATGGTTAGTCGTTGTTTGGGGTATTGGTTTGACATTTCCGTGTATATGTCCTATAATTCAACCTACTTATGAGTACTGCTGAGAACGAAAACAAAGTTTGTAGAAATTGCTTTAGATTCATCGAAGATGGTGTTGTTGTAGATGAACATGGCGGTAAACATCCTTATGGTTTTGTGAACCCTACTTCTTGCTACTCAGCTGCAACTGATCCCATTAGGTCAAAAGGGGGTGTACAAGGCAATAGAATGTGCACCGATGAAAGTAAATTTCTTCCCAGGGATTTTTAACACTTCCAAAATCAATTTGGACCTTCTCTAGGAGTTGTAACTAAAAAGCCCTCTATCTCGGGCTTTTCTTTGTTTTGTGACCCTAAGGGGAGTTCAATTAAACACTTTGGGGTATGTGGTGAGGCTGAGGGAAGTGTTTCAAGGAGCACCTAATCAATCCTATAGTTTTGACTTTTCTCCTTTTTCATTCTATAATTTTGTCGATTACAAACTAACTAAGGACAATGCCTGTAGAAGATAATAATAGTGAATTTTACTCTCTCCCTGTTCCTGACCGAGCCAGGCTAGTTCTTAATGGTGCTCTAAGCAATATTGAGTTAAGTTTAAAACATCCTCAATACCCTAAATGGTTAAGGGCAGCCTTACCTAAAGATCTTCGAAGTGTGGTTGTTTTAGTAGATGACAATACCTTTTCAAGAAAAGTAGAACAGCTTTACAGACAAGAAACTCACCCCTCTGTCTTAAGCTCAGACATGGCAAAAAACGGACAAGGTATTTTGGAATCAGGGCACGCTCTTTTTGTTAAAAAAGAAGGGTTAATCTTTATAAAAGAGTCTTATGCTGGTAGCTTTGACGGAAGGTTCCTCCTGAATGAATTATTGGCAGAAGAGTTTGGTCATATGATGGGAGAATATGATGCTATAGTTTCCCTGGACGAGGTTACAGAAGATTCTTATTTATTAATAACTGAAGTTGATGATACACTGAGAACTCTTGAACAAGAAGCTGGTCTAAGACTTAGAAAAAGCGATTTGGAGCTTAAAATACAGGGTTTTAAGTCCAGTTTAACGTTTGAGGGAAAGTTAGTAATGACCGACACGTTTTCTGCGTTTATGGAAGAATTAAGGGCGAAATTATTCGTCCTCCACCTGCTAGGCCATTCTTATGCTTTGGGATTAGGGAAATCAGTGGAGGAGGGGTTAAAAATTGCTCGACAAAATTCAATTAATCTAGGATACTTAGACGAGGTTCTTCTCATTGATTACGCTCAAGCAGTGGGTTGGGAGAAGCTCCTTTTAGTAGCCAATAAAGGAAATTTGGATGAATTTATAGAAACAGGAAGTCAGGCTCTGGGAATAGAGGAAAATGAAAGAATGCTTTTGAGCATAATTGAGCTCGGATTAGAAAGCTGATAAATTAATTCTTAAAATGATATAATTAAAGCATGGAAGATAGAGAAAACTTAGAGGCTGAAATTTTTAGGCGAAATGGGCAGGGTGATGGCAAGGAAGTTGAAATTGTATTAAAGAGGAAACGGGAAATTAAAGGCGGTGTTGAAGGAAATAAGGAGGTAGCGGAAGCGATTGTACGGCGAGAGGGGAAAACAAGAAGGGCTGGTGAATACTTTATTAAAGAACCCATACCTTCACGCTACTGGCAGGATGTATTACCTGCAGAAATTTTAACAAAATATAGAGAGCTTAAAGAGGCTGGTGTTTCAGTAGTTCCAACGTTGCGTATCAGCAGGAATCGGATATTAATGACTGATCTTTCTGGGGGAGGAAAAAATTTTATTTTCTGTGCAGGCTCAGACCGAGACGCTGAACAGCGAAAACTTGTCTCACAGTTTGAGCTAAGTAATCCAGAATTGGTTCGGGAAAAAGTGCATGAAGCCGCAGAAAAAGCAGCAAAGGCCCAATATAGGCTGAATGCCGATGCTTACTTTATAGTTGTTACACCCATGGGAGGAATCACTGTTGTTGTTGGAGATTTAGGCTTAGGAGTTACTAAAGAATCCGATGAATACGTTAAATTTAGAATAAAGGGGAATCTTCAGCGGGCAAGTAAATTCTACGAGGAAGCGATGAAAATGTTTGGAATTAAAGACTATCCCCCCTTCATAAATAATCAACCTGAATTTCCTAAAAAACCTGACTAGAGTCTTCCAAAACCAATTTGAACCTTCTCTGGGAATCCGAAATATAGGGCTTTTCTTTATTTTGTGACCCCGAGGGGAGTTCAATTAAACACCTTTTGGTATGTGGTGAGGCTGAAGGGGGTGTTTCAGGAAACTATTTCTGAATACAATTTTGATCACATTCTTCGTTAAAACCTATTTATTTCACTTTTTGGGTTAAAATTACGAATGCGATAAATGATAGAATAATAGCATCAATATATTCTATTCCTCTATAGCTTACAGTCGTGAAGCTATTGGCAAAAATAAAATTTCCAAATGATAAAATCCACAAGATAGTTATTGTTAAGTATTTTAAATTTTGGTTTTGAATGACTTTCCATATAATACTGTTTTTGGTAATTTTTATGCCCTGAATTTTTTTCTTAAGAAGTAAGAAAAGAAAATTTACTAGGAGTAGAGATAGTGCTCCGATAAGTATATTAAACGGCTCATTAATAGCAATATTGATTCCCTCAATGAAACCGATTACTGAGAGAATAATTAGGGCGAGTAATAAAGTTTTTGCCAACACTGCTCTTATAATTATAACACGAATATTTGTGTCTGGTTCTAGTTTCTTTCACAAAGAAAATGATAATAAAGAAGCCCTCTATTTCGGACTTTTCTTTATTTTGTGACCCCAAAGAGAGGTATTTAGTAAGGCAGCTTTAAATCAGCCGATTTATGCTTTTAAGTAATGATATAATTAACTTGATGGTCAAAGACGAAAAAAGACAATTCGAAAAAATTAGAGTTACTGTAAATTTAGTAATAGAGAAGGACGGAAAGTTTTTATTTAGCAGGCAAGCTCCTCACGCTCCTCGTGGAGCTGGGAAGTGGTTTTTCCCAGGCGGACATATTGAGCTAGGTGAAACATTAGAAGAAGCTGTTAAAAGAGAAGCCGAAGAGGAAATTGGAGTCGAAGTCGAATTTGAAAGGCTGATAGGTTATGCTGAATATATAGAAGCTCCATATCATGTAATTTCTCTTCTCTGTCGATGTAGAATAACGAAAGGAAGACCAAGAATAACGGACGAGATTGACAAAGTGGAGTGGGTTGCAAAAAAAGATATTCAGAAATATTCGATAAGACCGATAATGAAAGTTGCAGTTGAAAATGGCTTACTTGAGGAAATATTAAAATAATTTTTGATTTTCAGAATTCAATTTTGCCCCGAAATATAGGGACATTATTGTTTTGTGACCCTAAGGGGAGTTCAATTAAACACTTTGGGGTAGGTAAGGCTGAGGGAGGTATTCTCTCCCTCGCAGACAGAGTTAGAATTAGCTAAATTTGCTCTTCAGAGAGAACCTTAATATTATTTTTTTTAAATAATGCTGCAGTCACTCCATCTCCTTTTCTTCGGCGGTAACTCCATCTTCCTCTTATTATCTTCCATTGAAAAGCTTCTCCACATCCACAAGATGGACTTCCTTGTTTTAGGATGGCTTCCTTAATCTTGTAGTGTTTGGCTATTCTTAATGCCTCTTTTGCTCCTTGAATATAGTTTTTAGTCCAATCTTCTTTCTTACGGTTTAAAACCTTGGCTTTCCCTAATAAAACTTCTTTACCGTCACCGCTCAGGATACCACTCCCAATTCTTGGAGTTTTGAGTCCACCTAGCTGTTCGGGGCAAATAGGGATGAGGGCCTCTTTTTCAAGAAGCTTTAAAACTTTCTTAATTGGTTTTCTTTTAGCGTCGTAGCGACACCTGACACCCAAAAGACAAGCGCTGACAATTCTCACACTTCTATTTTACCACAAACCAAAAAAGCCCTCTATCTCGGGCTTTTCTTTGTATGGTGACCCCGAGGGGAGTTCAATTAAACACTTTTGGGTATGTTTTGAGGTTGGGGGAGGCGCTTCGAAAAGATTACTTTGCTGGAGGCGACGCCCAAGTTTCATCTGCCTTGATTTGAGCAGCCTCTTTTTTAGTATATGGAGCGATGAAAACCAAAATTACTCCATCTGGGTCTTTAACGACAAGTTCCAGTGTTCCCCAATAATAATGGCGAGGTTTGACTGTCAAGGGAATTTTGGCCTTTTGACAGAGACTGATTATTCTTTTTAAACTGTCGACGTTTATCATCAACGATATTTTGGAACTTTTAACTTTTTCTTTAAAAACTTGTGGTTTTACTGCTCGGTGTCCATCAGCAATTTCAAGCTTACAACCGCCGTGTTCAAAAACTGCTCCGTGGAAGTCTTCCTTTACCTTTTTATTTGGGCCATACTCGAAAACTCTTTTAAATCCAAGAGCTTCATAAAAGTTAAGCGATTTTTTGAAGTCAGATACCTTGATGTGGGTCCCCACTCCTTTAATCATAAGGTTATTATACCAAACCAAAAAAGCCCTCTATAAGTTTATGATTTTAAATAGTCGTTCGAGAGTGGCTGGTTGTTATTTGGTATAATTGTTAAGATGACACGCCAGCAATTTAAAAATTGGCTAGATAAATTAAAAAATGCCTGGGAAACAAAAAATCCAAACGCTGCAATTGATTTATGTGCAGAAAAGTTTATTTGGCATGAAACTCCCTTTAGTAAGCCACTGAAAACCAAAAAACAGCTGTTAGAAGAGTGGAAGGTGGTTTTAAGCCAAGAAAATATTTCTGTTTCCTATGAAGTTTTAAGCGTCAGTAAAAATGTAGGGATTGCTCAGTGGAGGGCAGCTTTTACAAGACTTTCCTCTAAAGAAAAAGTTACTCTTGATGGAATTTTTAAAGTCACACTCAATGAACAAGGCAAGTGCACAGAGTTTCACCAATGGTATAACTCAAAATGAATGACGTTTTTCCTTCTGTTAAGGTTTACATTTCTAAATCGGAAGTTCCAAAAGCTGGGAGAGGTGTTTTTGCAGCCAAGCAAATAAAGAAGGGAGAAGTGATAGAAAAGTGTCCTGTTTTTGTTCTTCCTAGAAAAGACTACCCGATTGTTAAGAAGACCGCTATGAGGAATTATTATTTTATGTGGGGAAAGACCACTGCTGCGGTGTGTTTTGGATATGGTTCCTTATACAATCACTCCTACCAACCAAATGCAACTTACAAAAAGAAAATAAAAGATAAAGTGATAGAATTTGTAGCAATTAAGGGAATTAAAAAGGGGGAAGAAATCACCGTAAACTACCATTACGGTCGGCCTGATGACAGAAGGCCTTTATGGATTAAATCTATCCCAACTAGCTGAAAAACTAGTTTTAACTTTGTCTACGAACACGAAGGTATCAAAAAAACCCTCTATCTCGGGCTTTTCTTTGTTTTGTGACCCCGAGGGGAGTTCAATTAAACACTTTGGGGTATGTTTTGAGGTTGAGGGAAGTGTTTCAAGTCGACTTTGCTTTTAGTAATAAGTATAATTAGTTCAGTGAAAGTGAAATATTCAGGTAAACAGCTTGGCAAGTACGCCCAATTTGCAGCTGATTCATATAGCTGGAAATTTTTAGAAAAGCCTGCAATAGAAAGACATTTGAAACACTTATTAAATAATGATACTCGAGTCCTTGATGCTGGCTGTGGGACTGGAAGAACAATAAAATTACTTCTCCATTTAGGGATACAAGAAAAAAATCTCACGGGGGCTGATATAAGTAGTGAGGCTCTAAACATTGCCCGAAAATTTTTTCCCAATTTAAAACTCATTCGGACAAATTTGCCTAATTTAAAACTTAAAAATAATAGTTTAGACCTCGTCTTAAGTAATATGACCTTTCATTATTTAAATCAAAAAGATTTTAATAGAACTATTAAGAATATCTCCAAATGGCTTGTAAATGGAGGTTATTTGTACTATGTTGTTGTTCACCCCCTTCGATTTATTAGCAATTATAAGGAATATTTTGTCAACAAAGTTAAGGAGGAAAAAACACCTTGGGGAACAAAAATCGAATATTATCCAAAAAAACTTTCTGATTACATCTCTACAACGATTAATACTAATTTTGATTTAGTGGCAGTCGAAGAACCAACCCCAGTTGGGAAAGCTGCTAAAAAGAATAAAGTAGAATATAAAAAATATTCCACATTCCCAACAAGACTATTAGTAAAGGCAGTTAAAAAGAAATAAAGTAAATTAATAAAAAGCCCTTTATTTCGGGCTTTTCTTTGTGGTGTGACCCCGAGGGGAGTCGAACCCCTGTTTTCAGGATGAAAACCTGATGTCCTAGGCCACTAGACGACGGGGCCTGGTGAGCCCGGGAGGGATCGAACCTCCGACACCCTGCTTAAAAGGCAGGTGCTCTACCACTGAGCTACGGGCCCTTGAGAGCTATTTTATCAGATTTGTGGCTATAAAACAACCATGCTATACTTAATTTATGCTCATTTTAGGCATTGATCCAGGAACAGCGGTAACCGGCTTTGGAGTGATTCACTGCTCTCGAACAGAAATTAAACTTATTGACCACGGCAGTATAAAGACCTCCAATAAATATTCATCTCCTAAAAGATTAGATTTGATTTTTCAGCAAACAACAGAACTTATTCAAAAACACAAACCCCAAGTTTTAGCCATGGAAAGTCTGTTTTTTAATATCAATGCCAAGTCCGCTTCAGCTGTAGGCCAAGCCATGGGAGTGATTAAATTAGCCGCCGCCAAGAAAAAAATAAAGGTTTTTGAATATCCACCTCTCAGAGTCAAAAATGTGCTTTCAAAAAATGGTCGAGCCAAAAAAAGACAAATTCAATCCGAAGTAAGAAAAACCTTAAAAGTCCGAAAACTACCGCGACCTACCCATGCCGCGGATGCTCTGGCAGTAGCTATTTGCCATTGGCAAGAAACTAGGAAAAAATGATACAATATAGGAAATTAGAAAGGGGGTGAGTTAAAGACACATATGGCAGATACCAAAGTTGGTAATATTACTCACTATTACGATAAAATCGGCGTGGCAGTTGTTGATATCTTAGCGCCGCTAAAAGTGGGTGATAAAATTAAAATCACCGGCAGCACTGAATTTGAACAGGAAGTGGGCTCAATGCAAATCGAGCACAAAAATATTAAAAAAGCCAAAAAAGGAGACCAGATTGGAATGAAAATCGACCAGCCGGTAAAAGATAAAGACGAGGTTTTTAAAATAGGCTAAGATGGATTGGCAACTGGCACCTGAGCTTCACAAGAGGGTGGAAAAATTGACAAAAGCCCTCGAGCTTTCTCATATTGACCCAAAAAGAGTGATTGTTTTTCGGAGTTATGGTTCAAAATCCCGAGCCAGGGCAAGAATTTGGAGTTTACCTCGAATTTGGCAAAAAGCACTTCAAGTCAGACCCCATTATTGTTTAGAAGTTCTTTCTGAGAAATTTGATAAATTATCCCAAGAAAATCAAGATAAAATTTTAATTCATGAACTTCTCCATATTCCTAAAACCTTTTCTGGTGCTCTTCTTTCCCATCGAGGAAGAAAAAGAAGGATTGACAACCGGGTAGTTGAAAGATTTTTTTCGAAGCTAGAAAAATCTAGAAAAAAATAGTATTCTAGCTGAGAAAAGATGGAAACTGAGGACTTTTAGTTCGAAGATGACGTCATATAAGGCATTGAAGAAAGGCTAATATGCTTATCATTCATGGTGATAACCAAGTAGAAAGTCGGCAATTTTTAGTTAACCAAATTGAACAAGCCAAAGCAAAAGACAGGGAAATCGTTCGTTTTGAAGGCAATGAAGTTGAGCTAGAAAAACTCCAACAGGCTTTGGAAGGACTCTCACTTTTAGGAAAAAAGAAACTGGTGGTGATTGAAAATTTGCTAACCAAATCTCCACCCAAGTCAATTATGGATTATCTAATTAAAACCCAACCCAGAAACTTAATCATTTGGGAAGAAAAAGAAATTAGTCAGTCAAAAACAAACAAATTTAAAGCCCAGGTAAAGCTTTTCAAACTCCCACCAATTATTTTTAAATTTCTTGATTCTCTATTACCTGGCAACAATCGCCATTCTTTGAGTTTGTTGAAGCAAGCAGTTGGCCAATCATCAGCAGAAAATGTTTTTTACATGATTGCTAGACAGGTACGCTATTTGATTATCGCTAACCAAATGGGAAAAGAAGGTTTAGCCGAACTCCACCCTTTTCAACAACAAAAAATTGCTGCTCAAGCTAAAAAATTTCAACTTAGCCAACTTCTTGAACTCCATCGCAAATTACTTTATATAGATTGGCAACAAAAAACGGGCCAGGCACCAATGAATCTGGCAGGCCAGCTTGACCTTTTAGTAGCTTCACTCTAGAATGAATGTATGGCTGTCCAAACCCTTTTTGGCACAAGTGGCATTCGAGGTGAGGCAGAAAAATTATTCACTAACCAATTCTGCTTTGATATTGGTAGAACCTTCGCTCAATTTCTAGATAATCATAAACAATTAGGACCTATTACCGTGGGAATGGATCCTCGGGGTTCAAGTCCAAGGATTCTTGAAGCCATTGAAGCTGGTTTACTGTTTTCTGAGCGCGATGTGGTTGACCAGGGAGCAACTCCTGTGCCAGCAATGAATTGGGTATTAAAAGTAGCCCCTTATGCTGGTAGTATCATGATAACCGGCAGTCATATTGCTGCTGATTTAAATGGACTCAAATTTTTTGCTTTTAAAGAAGAAATTCTTAAGAACCATGAAAAAGAGATTAATGAGATTTATAGCAAAATAAAGGGAAAGGTTAAGTTTCAAAGAAGCAAACACCCAATTGAAGAAGAAAATCGGGCCAATGAGAGCTACCAGGAGATGTTAATCAATCTTGCGGATAAGACCTATCCCAAATGGAAATTGATAGTCGTTGATACTGGCAATGGCGGCCAGTCAGATACGATGCCTCAGGTTTTAACTAGGTTAGGCATAAAAGTTAAAGAAATTAATGCTTCTATTCAAGGAGAATTTATTGCCCGGGACACAGAAACAGAAGGTGTATTGGCTCAGCTTCAGGGTTTGATTAAAAAGAAAAAAGCCGATATGGGCATTGCCTATGATTACGATGGTGACCGAGTAATTTTTATTGATGAGAAGGGTCAATTCATTCCCGGAGATTACTCTGGAGCATTGATTGCTAAGTATTCTGATACTCCTGTTGTCATTACGCCCATTAGTACTTCCCAAGCGGTTGAACACATTAACAAACCAATCATTCACACCAAAATAGGCTCCCCTTATGTGGTTGAGGCAATGAAAAAAAATAAGGCTACTTTTGGCTTTGAAGCCAGCGGGGGCGGAATTTCGGCTGAAATAATGATGAGCCGAGACGGTGGTTCAACCACAATCAAAATGCTTAATCTTCTCAAGAAACAGAAAAAGTCTCTAAGTTCATTAGTGGCAACCCTTCCTCGTTTTTATATCCATCGGCTAAAAGTTGATTGCCCCCGCAAGCTAAATATGTTTATAATTAAAGAGGCTAAGAAAAAGTTTAAAGGAATTAAGGTTGAAGAGACAGACGGACTAAAGATTTGGCTTGATAAAACCAGCTGGATGTTATTTCGTCCGTCAAGTAATGCTCCAGAATTCAGGGTTTTTGCTGAAACCAAGAATAAAAAAAGAGCCAAAGAACTAGCTGAGGAAGGAATGAATTTTGTTAATCAATTAATTAAAGAAAGCAACAAATAATGAGCCCACTTGATAATCGGAAAAAAATAAATGAAATCGATAAGTCATCTATTTTTGAGTCTGTAAGTTTGTTACCCGAACAAATTCAACAAGCATGGAATGAGACTATTAAGATAAATTTTCCCTTTCAGAAAATTAAAAATATCGTTGTTGCCGGAATGGGCGGTTCAGCTTTAGGAGCAGGAATCATTGATTCCCTTAATTTCGAGGTTTTAGATTTACCCATGGAGATTGTTAAAGCCTATCATCTTCCCGCCTACGTCAATTCAAATACTTTAACCATTATTTCCAGTTATTCGGGCAACACCGAAGAAACGCTTTCATGTTTTAATGAGGCGCTTGAACGAAAAAGCCAAGTTTTCATAATCACTAGCGGGGGAAAGTTGGCTGATCTGGCTAAGAAAAAAAGAGTACCAGCTTACATCTTTAGTGATCGTTTTAATCCTTCAAGGCAGCCCCGTTTGGGCTTAGGTTATTCAGTAGCTGCTCAACTAGCGGTTCTTTCTAAATTAAAACTAATAAATTTAAAGGAAGCCCAAATTACAGAGGCGATTAATTATCTCATGGAGATAAGGTCCCAAATTTCAATTAAAAGTCCTCTTGATAATAATATTGCCAAACAGGCGGCGTTTTCTCTTAAAGATAAGATTATTATTGTTGTTTCCAGCGAACATTTAATTGGCGTTGCTCATGCTTTTAAAAACATGATTAATGAAAACAGTAAAACTTTTGCCGTGAGATTTAGCATTCCTGAAGTAAACCATCATTTGCTCGAGGGATTGCTTTTCCCTAAAGAAAACAAAAAGATTCTTAAAGTTATTTTTATTGAATCCGAAATTTATGATGAGATAATAAAAAGGAGATTTAAGATTACAAAAAATGTGGTTGAAAAAAATAAAATTCCCAGTCATTCCTTATCAATAAACGGTAGGACAAGAGTCGCTCAAACTCTGGAAACATTATTTCTGGGTAATTTTATTAGTTATTATTTGGCAATTCTTAATGAAGTTGACCCGGCCTTAATTCCTTGGGTGGAATATTTCAAAAAAACGCTTAAAAAAATGTCCTAGCTTTTACCCTGCCCATGAGAAAACGAGACAAAGAAATTGTTTGGATTAATGAAGTAGATAAAGACGATATTGGTTTGGTTGGTGGGAAAGGAGCCAATTTAGGTGAGATGGCTTCGTTTGGGCTGCCCGTGCCAAAGGGTTTTATTGTAACCGCTTCAGCTTATTTCCAATTTCTTAAAGAGAATAATTTAATCGGGTTAATTAAAAAAGAAACCCAGGGAATTGATTTTAACAGACCGGAAACAATCAATCGCGCTTCTGAAAAAATGAAAAAGGCAATTGAAAAAGGAGAAATTTCTGAAGAGTTGGCTAAGAAAATTATGTTCTCTTATACCAAGATAGGTGGAGTTTTGAAAAACGCTTTTGTTGCCATTCGTTCTTCGGCAACGGCTGAAGATTTGCCCACCGCTTCTTTTGCTGGCCAACAAGAAACCTTTCTTAATGTTAAGGGTGAAGCCAATGTTGTTAAGCGAGTCCGAGATTGTTGGGCTTCTCTTTTTGAACCAAGAGCTATTTTTTATCGAGAAGAAAATAAATTTGACCACCTCAAAGTTGGCATGGCAGTAATTGTCCAAGAAATGATAGGCGTTGATGTCTCTGGGGTAATGTTTACGATTGACCCAGTCACTCATGAAAAAAACAGAATCGTGATAGAGGCAATCTATGGTTTGGGCGAACTAATTGTTCAAGGCAAGGTTATTCCTGATTGCTATAAAGTTGATAGAAAAGGCTTCGATATAATCTCTCGAGATATTTCAAAACAAACAGTTCAGCTAATTAAAGTAGGTAATTCAAATAAACGAACCAGAGTGCCAAAAAGTTTACAGACAAAAAGAAAGTTAACTGACAAGCAAATTGTAGAACTAGCTAAACTGGGTAAAAAAATTCATCAACATTATTTCTTTCCCCAGGACATTGAATGGATTCTCGTTAAAAATAAATTTCACATCGTCCAAACAAGACCAGTAACAACCCTTAAGGATGAAAAAAAGAAAGTAAAAGTGCTCGAGGTGAAAAAGAAGCCTATTCTTAAGGGTATTGCTGCCAGTCCTGGAGTAATCTCTGGCCCGATTCAAATCGTTAAGTCTGCAAAAGAAATTGGCAAAGTTGACCCTGGAGAAATCTTGGTTACTTCAATGACCACACCTGATTTTGTTCCAGCAATGAAAAAAGCGGTGGCTATTGTTACTGACAAAGGCGGCCAAACCTCTCATGCTGCCATTGTTAGCCGAGAATTGGGTATTCCCTGTGTTGTTGGAACAAAGAATGGTACCAAAAAGTTTAAAAATAAACAAATTATTACCGTTCACGGTGGAAAAGGCGAAATTTATCTCGGCGGAATGTTAAAAAAAGGCCAACATAAGATTGCTGCGGAAAAAAAAGCCGTTCCCCAACCCTTTGAGACCTCAAATATAAAGACGGCCACTAAGATTTATGTTAACCTTGGCGAACCTCAACTGGCAGAAGAAATTGCCCAACGAAATGTTGATGGCGTTGGTCTATTAAGAGCCGAATTTATGATTGCTGAAATCGGCACCCACCCTAAAAAAATGATTAAAGAAAAAAAGAGAAAACTGTTCGTTGACCAGCTTACAGAAGGGATTAGTAAATTTTGCCAAGCTTTTAAACCCCGTCCAGTTGTTTATCGAGCCACGGATTTTAAAACCAACGAATATCGAAATTTGACTGGGGGCAAATCTTTTGAGCCTGAAGAAGAGAATCCTCTTTTGGGTTATCGCGGCGCTTTGCGTTACATCACTGATGAGGAAGTTTTTGAAATGGAGCTAACCGCTATTAAAAAAGTAAGAAATAAGCTTAGGCTATCCAATTTGTGGCTGATGATTCCCTTTGTTCGAACTCCAGAGGAATTAAGAAATGTAAAGAAAATTGTGACCGCCAGCGGTTTAATTAGAAGCCCAAGTTTCAAAATCTGGCTGATGGTTGAAGTTCCTTCTAATATCATTCTTTTAGAGGACTTTATTAAAGTGGGAATTGATGGCATCTCGATTGGTTCTAATGACTTAACCATGCTCATCTTGGGCGTTGATAGGGATAATGCCGATTTAGCTGAATTGTTTAATGAGGAAGATCCAGCCGTTGCTTGGGCATTAAAAAAAGCAATTAAGACTTGCCAAAAACACAAAATTACGAGTTCAATTTGTGGTCAGGCCCCATCTGTCTATCCTGATTTGGTTGAAAATTTGGTAAAGTGGGGAATAACCAGTATTTCGGTTAATCCGGATGCGATTGAAAGAAGTCGAGAGCTAGTTTATGAAGCCGAAAGGAAAATAGCGAAAAAAAATGTCCAAAATAAAAAACATTAAAGCTAGAGAAATTCTCGACTCCCGCGGAAATCCAACCGTGGAAACAACCGTGGTTTTAGATGACGATTCAAAAACTGAGGGTTCAGTTCCTTCTGGTGCATCTCTTGGAAAGTACGAAGCCTTGGAATTAAGAGACAATGACCCCAAACGCTACAAAGGAATGGGAGTTTTAACAGCCGTGAACAATGTCAATCAGATAATTGCTCCCAAATTAAAAGGAATGGATGCGAGCGAACAAATAAAAATCGATAAGGTTTTGATTGAGCTTGACGGCACTCACAATAAGTCGAAGTTAGGCGCTAACGCTATTCTAAGTGTCTCCCAGGCGATTCTTGAAGTTGCTGCCATCAGTAAAAAAATGCCGACGTACCAATATATTACTTCGCTTTATGGTTTTAAAACACCTCAAAAACTGCCTGGGCCAACATTTAATTTGATTAATGGTGGTAAACATGGGGCGGGCAATTTAGAATTCCAAGAATTTCATATTTGCCCTTCAACCGCAAAGTCGTACAGCGAAGCCCTAAGGATATCTGAGGAAATTTATCAGACCCTAGAAGACGTTTTAAAAAAACATGGAGCCATTCACAGCGTTGGTGATGAAGGTGGCTATGCTCCTGATTTATTTACAAATGCCGACGCTTTGGAGTTATTAATGGAAGCAATTGATAAGGCTGGTTATGTTTTTAATAAAGACGTTTTTCTCGGTCTGGATGTGGCGGCGGGATTTTTCTATAAAAGCGGAAAATATCAAATTAAAGACCGAACCATGCCCATGCAAACAGAAGATTTAGTTAATTTTTATAAAGAACTAAATGAACAATATCCACTTTTTTCTTTAGAAGATGGTTTTTATGAAGATGATTGGGATGGGTGGACGAAAATTGCCCAACAACTTCCGGAAACAATTATTGTTGGCGATGATTTGCTTGCTACTAACAAACACCGGGTTGAAGAAGCCATAAAAAGAAAGGCTTGTAATGCCGTTCTGGTGAAGCCTAATCAGATTGGTACCATTTCCGAAACGGTTTACGTGGTTATGAAAGCCCGAGAAGCAAACTGGAAAATTATTGTCTCTCACCGCAGCGGCGAGACCAATGATGATTTTATTGCTGATTTCGCTGTGGGTGTGAGAGCAGATTACACCAAGTTTGGCGCTCCTGCCCGAGGCGAACGGGTAGCTAAATATAATCGCCTCTTAGCCATAGAGGCAGAAATTGAAAAAGATGCCCGTTCCTAAACCCGTTGTTCTTATTATTATGGATGGTTGGGGGATTACCTCTGAAACAAAAGGTAATGCCATCGCCCAAGCCAAAACAACTAATATAAACCGCTTTTGGGCGGCCTACCCAAAAACCCTTCTTTCTGCCTCTGAAGAAGCCGTGGGCTTGCCTAGAGGCGAAGAAGGCAATTCGGAAGCAGGTCATCTCAATATTGGTGCTGGAAAGGTTGTTTTTCAAGAGTTTCCCATCATTAACTTATCAATCGCTGACGGAAGTTTTTTTAGCATTCCCGCGTTTTTATCAGCTATAGAACACACAAAGAAAAACAAATCAAAACTCCACCTAATGGGCTTACTGGGAGCAGGCGGAGTTCACTCTAGCATTAGCCATTTGTTTGCCTTAATTAAATTGGCTAAAAGCCAACAGCTTGAACAAGTCTATCTTCATCTATTTACCGACGGTCGCGACTCCCCACCAACCGCAGCGCCTACCTATATTAATCAGGTTCAAGGAGTAATAAAAAAAATTGGGATTGGCAAGATTGCTTCGGCTTGTGGTCGTTACTTTAGTATGGATCGCGATCACCGTTGGGATAGGACCCAAAAAGCTTATGATGCCATGGTTTTGGGAAAGGGCAATAAATTCAAGTCAGCTGCCGAGGGAATTAACGCTTCTTACCAAGCAGGAAAAACGGATGAATTTATTGAGCCGTTTTTGATTGTAGAAGATGGGACAACCCATTTAATTAATGACCATGACTCGGTTATCTTCTTTAATTATCGAATCGACCGTCCTCGACAGTTAACCAAAGCCTTTGTATTGCCGGATTTTGAGCGTATTGTTATTGAGAAAGTCGCTTTCGACCCTTATGCAGAAAGATATGGGCTAAGACAGTATCAGCCACCCCAAAAAACAACCACTTTTCAAAGGGGAAAAATTCTTCAGGATTTGTTTTTTGTGACCATGACCGAATACGAACCAAAATTACCTGTTCAGGTTGCCTTTGTTCCAAAGCCCGTTAAAATGCCCTTGTGTAGAATCCTAGCTGAAAAAGGTTTAAGACAATTTCATATTGCTGAAACAGAAAAAGAACGCCACGTCACTTATTATTTTAATGGTCGCCGGGAAAAACCATTTTCTGGAGAAGATAGGGTTGAAATTCCTTCTCCTAAAGTTAAAACTTATGATTTGCAACCAGAAATGTCAGCCTATGGAGTAACCGAGGAATTATTAAGGAGAATTAAAACGGGTTTTTATGACTTCATTATTGTTAATTACGCTAACCCGGATATGGTGGGTCATACGGGTGTTCTTGAGGCTGGAATTAAAGCCTGTGAAGTAGTTGATGATTGCGTGGGGAGAGTTGTAAAAACGGTTAATAATCTTGGTGGGGTTAGCTTGGTGACAGCCGACCATGGTAATGTTGAAGAGATGATTGATTTAAAAACAGGCGAAGTTGATACAAAACACTCCACCAATCCCGTTCCCTTTATTGTGATTAGTAAACATTTTAATTACGGAGGAAGAAAGTTGCCCAAAGGAATTTTAGCTGACATTGCTTCTACTATTCTTGCTATCATGGATATTGAAAAGCCAGGTCTTATGACCGGAAAGAATTTATTAGTTCAATGAAACAAAAAATTATTAATCTTAAACAAAAAAAACTTAAAGTCAAACCTAACTTAATTGACTATAAAAAGACATACAAAAACTTTGATTGGCAAGGTGTGGAGAAGGAATTAGATTGGTTTCCTCCAAAAAAAATTAATGCTACCTACAACGCCATTACCCGTCACGCTCAGGGACGCTTAAAAAATAAGGTGGCTCTTTACTGGCATGGTAAAAGCGATGAAAAAGTAAAGTACACCTTTGCTGAACTCGATATTCTTTCAAATAAATTTGGTAATGTTTTGAAAAAGCTAAGTGTAAAAAAAGGCGACCGGATTTTCTTCTTTTTACCTCGAGTTCCTGAGCTCTATTTTGGATTTTTGGGAGCAGTTAAAATCGGTGCCATTGCCGGAACATTATTTTCTGCTTTTGGTCATCAAGCCTTGCTAGACAGGTTAAAAAATTCTGGAGCTGAAGTTTTAGTTACCAACAAGGAACTATATCCTAGATTAAAAAAGATTGAACCCCAACTACCTGACTTGAAAAAGGTTCTTTTAATTGACACCAATAAAAAAGGCAAAAAGGGTAAATATTCTCTATCAGAATTAATTGCCAAGGCACCTAAGAAACTCGTTTGTTCCAAACATTCGGTTGATGACCCAGCTTTTATGCTTTATACCTCCGGAACAACAGGCAAACCCAAAGGCGTTGTCCATTGTCATGGCGCGATTTTACTTGAACATATGACCGCTAAATGGGTACTTGATTTAAAAGAAGGCGATGTTTATTGGTGTACGGCTGACCCGGGTTGGGTAACGGGTATTGCCTATGAGATTCTTGGTTCTTGGTCAAACGGAGCTTCGACATTGGTTTATGAAGGCAGATTTGATCCAGTTAAATGGTATCAATTAATTCAAGATTACCGGGTAACGGTTTGGTATACGGCCCCAACAGCCATTAGAATGTTAGCTGCTAAAGATTCAGGTTTAGTCAAAAAATATGATCTTTCTTCGCTCAGACACCTTGCCTCTGTAGGTGAGCCCTTAAATCCCGAAGCGGTTTTTTGGGGACTAAAAGCCTTTGATTTACCTTTTCATGACAACTGGTGGCAAACAGAAACGGGCGGGATTTTAATTGCCAATTATCCCTCTATGCCCATTAAGCCTGGCTCCATGGGTAAACCAGTGCCAGGCGTTAAAGCCGGGATAGTTGACGATAAGGGAAAAGAACTTAAAGTAAAACAAATTGGCAATTTGGCGATTAAACCTGGCTGGCCCTCAATGATGAGAAAAGTTTGGCGAAGACCAAAAAAATATAAGAGCTATTTTGTTGGCGGTTGGTACATTTCAGGAGATTTAGCCTATAAGGATAAAGACGGCTATTTTTGGTTTGTTAGCCGCGACGACGATGTTATTAAAACAGCCGGCGAAAGAGTAGGACCATTTGAGGTGGAATCGGCTCTTGTTGCTCATCCGGCTGTAACCGAAGCTGGAGTAATTGGCAAACCCGATCCCATTCGTGGACAGATAATCAAGGCCTTCGTGAGCCTAAAACCCGGTCAGAAAGGCTCTGAGAGCCTTAAAAACGATATTAAAACCTTTATTAAGCGCGAACTGGCGGGGCATGCCTATCCAAGAGAAATTGAGTTCATGGAAAAGCTTCCCAAAACCCGCTCAGGCAAAATTGTCAGGCGTTTTCTTAAAGCAAAAGAATTAGGTTTACCTCTTGGAGATGTTTCTACTTTAGAGAAATACTAGTGAAAAGAATAGTTAATTCTCCTTTAGGTTTAACTTTTTCAAAGTGGGCAATTGATTGGTTAACCTTTTCCCTTCTTATCTCTTCGTGAATCTTGGTTAATTCTCGGCAAATGATAATCTCAATATCGCCAAAAATCTCTTTTATTTCCTTCAAACTCTTTAACAAACGATAAGGAGACTCAAAAAAGATAATCGTGATTTGGGTAGGCAAAGACTCTAAAATCTTCTTTCTTTTGCCTTGTTTTTTAGGCAAATAACCAAGAAAAAGGAATTTATCCGTTGGTAATCCGGAGGCAGTTAAAGCCGTCAGTATCGCTGAAGCTCCAGGCACTGAGACTATTTTTATTCCTTCCTTAACACATTCCCTTACCAATTTAAACCCTGGATCGGAAATCGTGGGCGTCCCTGCTTCACTTACCAGAGCTACATTTTTTCCTTCTTTTAAAAGCTTGATTATCTGAGGGATTCTCTTAAGCTCATTTTCCTCGTAATAGGAAAGGAGTTCTTTTTTAGGAATGGCTAACTTTTTCAGAAGATTGCCTGTTTTTCGAGTATCTTCACAAGCAATAACTTCTACCTCACCAAGAATTCTTTTTGCCCTTAAAGTAATGTCTTCTAAGTTACCAATCGGTGTTGACACTAAGTAAAGTGTACCCATACAATGAATAGTGTATCATGGCTAAACAATTTTTAATGGGGAATCACGTTTTGGCTCAAGCAGCTAAGGATGCTGGGGCGAAAATAATGTTTGGTTATCCGATTACCCCGGCATCAGAAATTCTGGAAAAATGGGTTCTTTTTTGTTCAGAAAGTAAAAGCCTAAGTTATCTTCAAGCAGAAGATGAAATGGCAGCTGGTTTTGGTACGATTGGCGCTTGTTTGGCAGGAGTGCCTGCTTTTACGGCTACAGCCGGACCAGGCAATGTCTTAATGCAAGATGCTTTTTCCATGGCTGAGGCCTTAAGAGTGCCAACCGTTGCAATGATTATGCAGCGGGGTGGTTTATCAACTTCAACCGTTATTTATTCTCAAGAGGAAGTGAGATTAACCTGTTTTGGAGGAAACGGTGAAGGCTTTAGGGTTGTTTATTCCACCGCTAATTTACAAGAGCTTTATGACTACACCTTCAAGGCTTTTAAAGTCGCTTGGCAATTTCGTTGGCCCACCTTTCTTTTGGCTGATGGCTATCAAGGAAAAATGCTTGGCAAAGTGGAGATTAATGGAGGTAAAAGAGTCAAAACCGAACTAATTCTTAAAAAAGGAGTCAATCTCCGTAATTGCTTTAATCGAGAAGAAGAAATAGGTAAAATTATCAATAACTATCGGAAAGAATATCAGCGCGTTCGTTCAGAAATCGAGGAGGCCGAAAGTTATCAAATCAAAGGAGCGAAAATAATTCTCATTGCCCATGGTATTGTTGCCGCGGCCACTAAATCAGCGGTTGACAAACTAAGAAAAAAGAAGATTGCTGCGGGTTTATTTCGGCCAATAACCTTAAGACCCTTTCCTGCCAAAGCAGCAATTGAGGCTTTAAAACAAGCCGAAAAAATAGTCATTGTTGAATCAGCTGAAGGTCAACTAGCCAATTTGTTTAAAGACGAAATCCTTTTGCCTTTTCCCTTAATTGAATATTACAAACCAGCAATTGGTTTTACGCCTGAAGAAATCTATGAAGAAATCGCCAAAATTTCCTAAATGTTTTAAACTCGAATCAAAACCTCACCGGTATTGTCCTGGTTGTGGTCATTCAATTATTCTTACCACGCTTGGGCGAGTAATCGATGAAATGGAAATCGCTGATAAAACCATTTTTATGGTGGACATTGGTTGCTCCCTTCTTGCCTGGGATTTCTTCGACCTGCCCACTACTCAAACCCATCATGGTCGAACGGTTCCCACTGCTGTTGGCTTTAAAATGGCTAACCCAGAAAAGATTGTTATTGCCTATGTTGGCGATGGGGGTGCTTATGCCATTGGCTTACAGCATACCTTTTCTGCCGCCATGAGAAACGACCCAATTACGACAATTGTTGTGAACAACACTCTTTATGCCATGACGGGTGGCCAATTAGCACCAACAACGATTGAGGATGAAACAACAACAACAACGCCAACCGGGAAAAAAAGTCGCCAGGTTGGCAAAACTCTTCACGGGCCCGAGATTCTTTCTTGGATAGTTGATAAAGACGCTTATCTAGCCAGAGGTTCATCCAATCAGCCTCTGGATTTAAAAAACTATATCCGAAAAGCAATCGAAACCCAAATAAGAAACAATTTTTCCTTAGTCGAATCCCTTTCTGCTTGTCCGGTTAATTGGCGGACTAATGCCCCAGAAACAATTAAAAGAATGGAAGAACTAGAAAAAATTTTTCAATTAGAAGAACTTAATCAATGAAAATTTTAATTGCCGGTGAAGGAGGACAGGGAATTCAAACCGCTGCCCAGGTTTTAGCTAAAGCGGCTTTTAAAGAAGACAAAAATGCCTTGTACATTCCCAATTTTGGTGTCGAACAACGGGGAGGCGCTTCGATTGCCTTTCTGGTAATTGACAAAAGCCCAGTGGTTTATCCCAAGTTTGAAAAAGCTGATATTCTGGCTCTTCTTTCAGAAAAAGTAAAAAAGCGGGTGGAAAAATTTATTGGACCCAAAACAAAAATTATTAGTGATAAAAACAACTTATCTGTTTTAAAGAAAATTTTAAACGAAACGAAAATCGTTAAAAAGGAAACCGTAAGAATGGCTTTAAAAGAAAAATTAGGAGCCAAATTTAAAGATGAAGAATTTTAAGCCAAAAACAACCAAAGTAAAAAAAGGAAGTTGGACCGTTTTTTCGGGTTTATGTAAGGGCTGTGGAATCTGCTTGGCTAAATGCCCAGCAAAAGCCTTGGTTTTTGGCAAAGAGAAAGGAATTGCAAACAAACCAACGCCTAAAGTCTTGACGGATAAATGTAATTTATGTCAAACTTGTGAAGTTAACTGTCCTGAATTGGCAATAAGAGTTGATAAAAATGTTTAATTTAGAAAACCTAATTTTGACCACCGGCTATCTCGGTCTTTTTTTTATTGTTTTTGCTGAATCTGGTTTGTTATTCGGTTTCTTTTTTCCTGGAGACAGTCTTTTAATCACTGCCGGACTTCTCGCTTCGCAAGGTTACTTAGAAATAAAGCTATTGATTTTTGTTACTATTTTAGCCGCTATTCTTGGAGACACGGTTGGTTATTGGTTTGGTAACAAAACCGGACCCAGAATTTTCAAAAGGGAAGACTCGCTTCTTTTTCACAAAAAAAATATTATTAGAGCCAATGAATTTTACAAAAAACACGGTGGCAAAACGATTGTCATTGCTCGTTTTCTGCCTTTTATTCGAACCTTTGCACCCATTGTTGCCGGAGTAGGGGAAATGGATTATTTTAGGTTTTTGAGTTTCAATGTTTTTGGCGGAATCTTTTGGGTTTTGGTTACCACTCTCGCAGGTTATTTCCTTGGTAGCACGATACCTAATATCGAGGAATATTTCTTGTTTATTATTCTGGCTGTAATTTTTGTTTCCGCCCTTCCGGGAATGATTCACTTTTGGAGGGAATATCGTCAGCCCGTTTGGGCAATGGTTAAAAGAAAGCTCAAAATCTCCTGATAACGCCAATCACTTTTCCCTGAATTTTAACTTTTTTAGCAAAAATAGGGGACATTTGGGCATTGGCTGGTTCCAAACGAACCCGGGTTGCTTCCTTAAAAAAGCGCTTTAAAGTGGCAAAACCATTCTCGAGCAAGGCAACCACGATTTCGCCATTATTAGCCGTCTCCTGCTGTTCAATAACAACATAATCACCATCAAGAATACCGTCATCAATCATTGAATCGCCCTTAACCTGAAGAACAAAAGCTCGCTTCTTCCCTGTTAATAGAGAAGGGGAGATGTGAACCGTGGCATTAGGGTCGGTATAAGGTTCAATCGGCTTTCCTGCAGCAATAAACCCCATAATAGGCAACTCGATTCCTTTGGTTAATTGACCAAGTTTTTTATCAACCAACTCAATACCCCGAACAGAACCTTCATAACGCTTGATTACATCTTTTTTTTCCATGGCTGCCAAATGCTCATGAATCGTTGCCAATGAAGAAACACCAATCGCTTCCGCTATTTCAGTAAGAGTGGGAGAATAACCATTTTTTTGAATGTATTGGGAGATAAAATCCAGAATTTGTTTTTGGCGTTTGTAAAGAGTGACTGGCATAGACACCCTAAGAATACCCGAAGAAAAAAAAGTTGTCAAGAGGGAAAATGGGAACTAGGGAGAGTGAGAGTCGTTATTGATGAGAATAATCGACCTACGATGGTCGAAACCCAAACAACTCCTCCTCTCTCCCTAGTTTAGGCGGCCTCTCCTTTCTATCTGCTACCCTCTGCTGCATTCCAACAGCCTTTACAATGAGAGGCATGGTTGCCGTAGCAGTCGCCACAAAGAGGCGACTTGCAGTGGGGGCAATAGTGTTTCGCTTTTCCATCGCACCTACGGCACTTCCCCTCAACTTTTAGGCTTGGCCTGTAACTCTTCTTCAAGATCTTCCTCTCGCTTTCTTTAATATATCCGACATCCGCCTGTAACAAAAAGAGCAAGTTGAAAGCGCTATTGCTCTCAACCAGATTTAATTCTACTACAAACTAGCCTGGGATTCAACCCTAGACAAGTTTAACAGTCAAATTTAAAATCAAGTTATGAGATTTTTTAATAAGCTTCGTTTATTGCTTCTTCTTTTTTTTGCATCTCTACCCTTATTTTTTCCAAAGTTTATCCTTGCCTCTGAAGACTTTGAAACTTCCTACCAAGTTCGCTATCAAATCAACACTGATGGCACTGCTCGTGTTAGCCAAGACATTTCCCTAACGAACAAGCTTTCCAATGTTTATGCCACCCAATACACCCTTAATTTCCAGGCAATTGAAATCACCAACATTAAAGCCAATGACGAACTCGGTCCCTTAGAAGTGGAAACAAGCCATACAGGGGATGCGACTTACATTACCCTAAAATTCAATCAAGAGGTTGTTGGCACTGGCAAAACTCTTAATTTCAGTCTTACCTATGATGCTCTGGACTTGGTTACTAGAACTGGAAGAGTTTGGGAGATTACTATTCCCAAGCTTGTTAATGTTGATAAAATCGATAATTATCAGCTTCAGTTAGCCATTCCCATAAGTTTTGGTGAGCCCGCTTATATTAGCCCTAGCCCTATTTCCTCTAGCCAAGAAAATAATTATCAAGTTCATAATTTCACCAAGAACCAAATCGCCCAAGCAGGAATCAAAGCTGCTTTTGGTGAATTTCAAGTTTTTGATTTTATTCTTAATTATCAATTAATGAATAAAGGCATCCGACCAACAACAATGGAGATCGCTCTTCCACCTGATACCGCTTTCCAAAAAGTTTACTATCAATCCCTAGAACCTAAGCCTAACAACGTTCGTGTTGATGAAGATGGCAATTGGTTGGCTAGCTATTCTTTATCCAGTAATCAAAGATTAAACATTGAAACGGTTGGCAAAGTAAAGGTCTTTTCTCAACCCCAAAAGGATTTTTATCAAACTGATTTAACCACTCTCCAAAAAAATCTTGGAGACCAAGAACATTGGCCCGTTTACAACTCCTTAATTCAGGAGGCCGCCCAAGAATTTAAAACGGTTGAGGAGGTTTATAACTTTGTCGTTGATTATCTAAGTTATGACTTTGAACGAGTTAGGCAGGACGTTGAAAGACAAGGGGCTCTAATCGCTCTTGAAAAACCTGAACAAGCAATCTGCATGGAATTTACCGATTTATTCATCACCCTCTCTCGAGCAATCGGCGTTCCTGCCAGGGAAATAAATGGCTACGCTTACACAACCAACCCCAAACTGCGCCCCTTAAGTTTGTTGGTGGACGTTCTTCACTCTTGGCCAGAGTATTGGAATGATGAGAAAAAAATTTGGGTTCCCGTTGACCCTACTTGGGAAAAAACCACTGGTGGAGTTGATTATTTTAATAAAACAGACTTAAACCACTTTGCTTTTGCTATTCATGGAGTTGATAGCCAACTGCCTGTACCCGCGGGTTCGTATCGCGTTGAAGAAAACGGAGGAAAGAGTATTCAAGTGAGCTTTGGAAAATTTGAAGGCATCCAAGACAGCAAAATTAATGTTGAGTTCTCGGCGCCAAAACACGTTTTCGCGGGCTTAAAATATAAAGGCAAAGTAACTATTCATAACCTGGGCCCAACCGCTGTTTATAATCTACCCACCCAAATCGTGGGTGAAAATTTGAGCGTTTCCTTAGTTCAAAATCAAGAACAAATAATTATTCCTCCTTATGGTCAGCGAAATCTTCAAGTGGAATTCATTAATGAAGACTGGTGGGAAATAGGTAAAGGTAAAGTAATCATTTTTCTTAATAATAGGGAATATAGCCAGTCAATAGAGATACATTCCTTGGTTTGGCAAGGAATATTGCCCCTAATCGGCCTTTTGCTTCTTTTGGGTTCAGCCTTCTTTTTCTTGTTTAAATTGACAGTTAGAAAAAGACGTGTTACAAAAGAATTGTGAAGAAAATTGCCCGTTCCCTGGTTATTAATTTAATCGCTCTCTTTTTAGTAGGCCAGATGATTGCTGGTTTTAAAATTTCTGGGGGCTACCAGGGAATTCTTTTTACTGCTATTGTCCTTACTGGCGTTAATCTTGTCATTAGACCTTTAATTAAACTCTTGCTTCTTCCTATTAATCTTATTACCCTTGGAGCTTTTCGTTGGGTTGCCAATGTTTTTAGTCTTTATTTAGTCACCTTACTGATTCCTTATTTAGGGATCTTTGGTTTTACTTTTCCAGGATATACTTATGAAGGCTTTGTTATTCCAGAAATGTATTTAGCCAAAATCTGGGTTCTAATTATCTCTTCTTTCCTTATCAGTTTACTCACTACTTTTCTTTTTTGGCTTTTTAAGTAGGCTGTGATAAAATTTGAATAATGAACAATCTCTTAATTATCCTTCAGTTATTCTTTGCTGTTTGTTTAATTGCGGCTATTTTATTGCAGTCTCGAGGAACTGGTTTGGGCAACTTATTTGGGGGTGGCGGAGAATCATATCGTTCTAAAAGGGGAGCTGAAAGAATTCTTTTCCTTGCCACCATTGGCCTGGCCATTGGTTTTATTCTTACCTCGGTTGTCAATGTTTTTCTTCAATGATGTTGACAAAATTTCGTTATTATTTCCGTCTTTTTCAAGCATTCTGGCTTAAGCATCAGCGAATCATCCTTCTCTCTTTTGCCATTACGCTTGTCTCGGTTTATTTTCTTCCTAAACTTATAAGCATAGGCCTTTTAGGAAGGCAACAAAAAATCGGGATGGTTGGCAGATACAATCTCAGCAATTTGCCCTATGAAATTACTAGTTTAATCAGTTATGGCTTAACGATTCCTCTTCCTGATGGTTCGGTTGAACCAGGATTAGCCCAATCATGGGAAGTTAGAGAAAACGGAAAAATTTATATATTTACTCTTAAAGACAACGTTTTTTGGCACGATGGGAGCAAAGTAGTTGCCAAAGATATTGATTATAATTTCAGTGATGTTAGTGCCACTGTTCTTGATGATAAACATATTAAATTTGAATTAAAAGAACCTTTTTCTCCTTTTCCAGTAGTTGTTTCTCGACCGATTTTCAAAAAAAATCTTGTGGGTCTCGGTGACTACAAGGTTAAATCAATTGAAAGAAGTGGCCAATTTATTAGAAAACTTGTTTTAGTTCAAAAAGAGAAACAAAATAAACCCAATCTTCTTTTTCATTTTTATCCCAATGAAGATTCAGCCAAAATTGGCTATAAATTAGGAGAAGTTGATTTTCTGGAAGATATTTTTTCTCCTGGTGAATTGGAAGATTGGACCAACACGAAGATTGAAAAAAAAGTTAAATATGATCGCTACACCGCCATTTTCTTTAATACCCAATCCGAAAAACTGGCTGATAAGCCTTTAAGACAGGCTCTTGCTTATGCAATTGAAAAAAGATGGGAACCAAGAGCAATTAGTTCCTATAATCCAGATTCATGGGCTTTTAATAGGACTGTTAAGCCCTATGACCTTGACTTGGAAAATGCCAAGAGTCTTCTTGGCCAAAACGAAATCACAGAAGTAATTGATAAAATCAGCTTATCAACCATTCCCTCAATGCTAAGTATTGCTGAGCAAATAAAGTCTGATTGGGAAGAGCTTGGTATTGAAACAGAGATTCAACTTATTCACAGTCCTGAAGAAGAATTTGAAGCCCTTCTTGTTAACCAACAGATTCCTCGCGACCCTGACCAATACGTTATCTGGCACTCAACCCAAGCAACCAATTTAAGCCAATATAAGAGCCCTAAGCTTGATATGTTACTGGAAGATGGTCGAAAAACCCTTAATCAAGATGAAAGAAAAGAAATTTATCAAGACTTTCAACGCTTTTTGGTTGAAGATTCTCCAGCGGTTTTTCTGTTCTATCCCACCGTTTATTCCATTTCCAGGAAGTAGAAAAATAAGGAAAATTTTGCTAAAATAGCCATACAAAGAGCCGAAGTGGCGGAACTGGCAGACGCGCACGGTTCAGAACTGTGTTCCTTTATGGAGTGTGGGTTCGACTCCCACCTTCGGCACCAAGCGCTCGTGGCGGAATTGGCATACGCAATAGCTTGAGGAGCTATGCTCTTCGGAGCGTGTGGGTTCGAGTCCCACCGAGCGCACCCGGGCGATTAGCTCAGCTTGGTTTAGAGCGTCTCTCTTACACAGAGAAGGTCGCAGGTTCGAGTCCTGCATCGCCCACTAAGACAGGGTAGCCAAGGTGGTCACGGCGCGTGTCTGAAAAACATGAGATGGCGGTTCAACTCCGCCCCCTGTCACCAGCGGGTGTAGTTCAGTAGCAGAACGTCTCGTTGCCAACGAGAAGGTCGTGGGTGCGAATCCCATCACCCGCTCTTAATCAATGCGAGGTCGTCTAATGGTAGGACAGCGGCCTTTGAAGCCGTCAATGATGGTTCGAATCCATCCCTCGCAGCTAGGAAAAATCCCGATATTTCGGCTTATTTTTTTATGATAAAATAGAAATATGAAAAAATCTGTCGCTGTAGCTTTTGTGGATAGAAATAAAATACTAATGCAACATAGAGACAACAAATCTGATATTGCTATGCCTGGACGATGGGGTCTGCCTGGTGGGCTTGTAGAAGAAAATGAAACTCCCAAGCAAGCTATTAAAAGAGAGTTTCTTGAAGAAACTGGTTACCAGTTAAAAAATCCACAAGTTTTTACTAAATATTTTTACAATTTTAACAATAAAAGAGTTATTGGCTATATCTTTTATGAGGCTTACGATGGAAAACAAAAGATTAAATGTCAAGAGGGTCAAAAAATTGAATTCAAATTCATAGAGGAAATTAAGAAACTTAACCTTGTTCCTCGCCATGACGAGTTTGCTTTAAAAGCAATTAGCTTATCGCAAGATTAGTTATAAATCCAAGTTTCATCTACGAAAAGTTATAAGAGTGTAAAAATTCCGTTGATTTTTGATAAACTATTCTGGGAAATACAAATTTATAAGTTCGGAAATCATCAATGACTCCCAGCTAGGAATAGAAAAAAGCGCGATATTTAGATTTCTGGTAGAATATATTTATGGATAAAAAACTAAGGATTCTAATTATCGTCGGAGTTAGTATTCTGCTTATTTTAGGAGGTTTTACCCTACTTCAGAGTCAAAGAATTATTAAACTACCTTGCCTTTTGAACAAGTGCCCATTCGGCGGAACATGCTCCAGATTTGAAGGCAGGCATGTTTGTCTAAACGGTTATGAAGATGGTACAATTTGTGAATACTGTAAATCTAAAGAATGTGACATTGGCGAGTCTTTCCCCCTTTATATCAACTGTTGGATAATGGAATGCCCAGATTTACTTGGACCTACTCCCACCACAGAACAATTGTGTGATTATTCACTACAAAGACTTCAATCGGTATTAGGTGATTTGTCCAATAAATGGAAAGCTATCTACCAATCTTGCTCTAAGGGGCCAACTAATAATCAAATAACATTGCTTTATAAAACCGACAAAACTCTTACAAAAGAGTTCCTAGAGGATCTTGAAATTGCTTTTGAAAAAAGAGGGTTTGGCGTCCTTCGTAAAGGAGTTCAAGACAAATACTTTGGTCTCGATGAGATTGACGGTAAAGGTTTTCTTAGTGTCCTTGGTCAATTTGGAGAAAAAGAATTTTCTGTAATTGGTGAAAGAGAATGCAGATGGATTAAAGAAACTAATTGAAAAAAATTCTACTTTTTATCCATTAAAACTGTAAAAAACTCTGCCGACTTTTGATAAGTCACCCTAGGATAAACCCATTCAAAAGTTCGGAAATCATCAACTAGGGCCAGCATTGATTTTTAGCCTTGAAAATTAGCAACGAAGTAAGACAGTTAGAACCTCCAGGTATAGATTTATCAATCTAAATGTTATTATTGAATTAATATGAACTGGATTTTATTTAGTTTATTAATGTTTGCCTTTTCTAATTCGTTATATCTTTTGATTAGAAAAGCTCAGATAGAAAAGATAGGAACTAGTGTTTATTCAATTGCGATGTTTTTAATCCCATCGATTATTTACTTTATTCTTGCTTTAACTTCTGGCGTTACACTTTTACCAAAACTTAATCATTTTTTAATTATTGTAGTTACAGCTTTTCTATGGAGTTATCTTGGTAATTTTTTTTCCCAAAAAGGTATTCTCTACGCACCAAACCCTGGCTATAGCCTTATTTTACAAAAAAGCTATGTAATACTGACTACTGTTGCTGCCTATTTCTTGTTTAACTCAGAGCTATCTCTATTAAAAATTATTTCGATTCTAATTATTGTTGGTTTCTCAGCACTAGTGACTATATCTAAAGAAAGAAAGAAATCTGAAACAAAATGGGTTATTTTTTCTCTCGGAGCTCACCTTTGCTTTGCATATGGCTCGTTAATATCAAAACACTTTTTAAATATTGGATTGCAACCATACACTTATTTGTTTTATATAACGCTAATAGTAAGTTTATTAAATATTTCTGAATCTAAAGCTAAAAAAATATCACTATCGCTTCCAAAAAAACATTGGTTCATTTTAGGTGGTATTGGATTATCAGCGGCACTATTTAACCTTTTTATGCAACAAGGATATAAATTTGCACCTAATCCTGGTTATGTGGCAGCGATAAATGCCTCTTCAATAATGTCATTAACATTGCTGTCGGCATATATATTTAAAGATAGTTTATCTGTAAAAAGAGTTATTGGAATTGTAGGAGTTACAGTTGGATTGTTTATAATTATTTTATGAGACTAAAGGTTGGAATTTCCAAACATTGAGTTATCAAGTAGGTTCGAACTTTGTCCACGGTTCGCAGCAAAAAAATGAATAAAAAAGTCAAAATCAAAAACATTTTCGGGGAAAACTTAGATCTTTTATTGGAAGGAAATGAAAAGTCCAAACAAATTGTTATTTTTGTTCACGGATATGGAACTGATAAAGATGAAGGGTTTGCCAGCTTCTTAGAGTTCTCCAAATACATTCAGGGTGATTTTTTGATAATTAGGTTTGATCTATCTGGCTATGGGGCAAGTGGAGGAGAGGAACAAGAATTTCAATTCCAAAAGGCAGCGGGGGATGTGGATTCGGTAATTAGATTCGCAAGGAAAAACTATCCCAAAAAAGAGATAAACATTGCTGCTCACTCCCTTGGTACATTTGTCGTTAGTCTCTTATCTCCCGGCGGAATTAGAAAAATTGTTTTTACCTCAATTATTAATTCAAATACTAAGTTTGTTTCTAAAAATCTGGAAGACAGAATTTTGTCTAAGGGCGGAAAGGTAGATAAGAATGGAATATCCGCATACCCAAGAAGCAGGGGGGCAGTCCAGCTTATCGGGAAGGACTTCTGGAAAACACTGGAAAATTTTGACCCCGTGGAATACATTACTGATCTTGCTAAAAAGACCGAGCTTGTCATCTACAAACCCAAACATGACGAAATCATTCCAAACAAATATTTCGATGCTTATAAAAAAATCGACAAGGTGAAATACTATGAGGTTAACGGCGATCATAATTTTAAAGACCCAAAAGAGAGGAGAGAGCTGTTTAAAAAAGTGAGAGAGTTTTTGCTCTAGTATCTTGGGTTTTAGACCGACCTGCTCAGCTTAGAATAAAAAGCCCTGTTTATTGGGCTTTTTTGGTTTGATATAATGAAAATGTGAGTGGCACAGACAAAAAACCAAATGTTGGGGTAGGAGTGATGATTCTAAAGAAGAACAAGGTTCTGCTTGGGAGAAGACATAGCGACCCCAAAAAGGCAGGTAGTGAGCTTCATGGGGAGGGTACCTGGACAATGCCCGGTGGAAAAGTCCACTTCGGAGAGAAAGTTAAAGATGCGGTCTTCAGGGAAGTTCTTGAAGAAACAGGTCTTAGAATTGATAAAAGAAAGCTGAAGATTATTAGTGTAGCTGATGACATTGTTAAAGACGCTCATTTTGTTACAATCGGTTTTCTTTATGAAGGTCTAAAAGGGAAGCCAAAAGTTTTGGAACCTGATAAAATTGTGGAGTGGGGTTGGTTTGATTTGAATGACCCACCTTCACCCCTTTACTTCCCCAGTAAAAAAGTCCTTGATAAGTTTCTTAGTGATAAATAAAACTAGTTCTCGTCTTGCCCGCGACGGAAGCAAAATTTATTTTTTAGAATCTTTATTGCTTCCTTCTAACTTATGGAAGAAAGCCCAAATAATATCTCCGCCCCTGACTTCTCTTCCTGGCTCACCTCCTTCGGCATAGATTCTGGGTGGTTTTCTTAAGAAATAAATAGAATTTTCATCTTGGCTATAACCATAGTCTTCTCCGTAAACCCACGATTTATATCCTGGAACATTTAAAAATATTCTATTATTGGGATCAGCGGGGGCATCTAACTCGACAGAATCTTGGTCTACATATCGGAACCAGAATTGGCCAAAAGTTTGATCATTTGTTTTCCACTCAGACTCTCTTCCTAATATCAAAGGTGGAATTACTAGATCAGGTTCTTTGGTTCTTTTGGGAGTTTTTGAAGGCAGAGAATTTCTATGGAGCACTATATCTTTATTTTCTGACATACGCTAATATTATATCACTATGCTTGTGTTAAAATTGGTTCATGAAAAGAATTATTTTGTTTTCTACGTTTTTAACAGGGAAAAAACTTAAGAAACTTCTCAAACTAATCTTTCCCAATGAATTAAAAGACAAGGTTTTAGCTTATATGCCTAGTGACGGGGCAAATATTAAAAAGGAATATCTTGTCCAATGGAAACAATTCGCCAAAGACCATAAAACAAAGTTTAATTTGATTGATAATTCCAAAATAAAAGCCAATAAGGAAATAGAAAAACTTTTAAATTCAAATATTTTAGTGATTACCGGAGGAAACACCTTCACTCTTTTGCGCAATCTTCGCCGCTCTGGTTTAGATAAAGCAATCAAAAAATTTTCAAAAAAGAATAAGTTTGTCTTAGCTGGTTTTAGCGCTGGGGCAATAGTTTTGACCCCAACAATAAAGATTTGCAATGCTCCTAATTTCGATGAAAACGAGGTCGGTCTTAAAAACTTAAAAGGGTTGGGTATTGTTAACTTCGAAGTTTTTCCGCACTACTCGAAAAAGTGGAAAGGTTTTTTGGAAAAGTACGAAAGAGAAAATAAGACAAAAGTAAAAAGAATCGCTGATGATAAAACCCTTGTTCTTGATTTAAAAAAGCATTAGGTATACCAACTTAGTCCATGAAAAAGAAAGAGGGTCGAAACCTTCGGTATGAAAGTTCGACCCCCGTTGGGAGTCACTCCCTATTGTGAGTAGATTGGGCGCCTTGGCATGTTGAACGATGCGTTGTGGTTTGGTTTGACGTCGACGGCGCTAGTCAACCCTGCTAGTTGTGCCGAGGAAGAAAGGAGATCTTCCACTCTCTTCCTTAGACTTTCGTTCTGCTCGTAAGTCGGATTCAGCCCTCCTGCACCTGGTCCCGTTGTGAAGGCTACTCCAACGAAAATGTCGGGAGCATCCCCACAGGCTTTCATCTTTGAGCGATAAACGATCACTCTGTTTGGCTCAAAGGGAGTGCTGGGCTGCATCGTTTCATTCATCTGCGATGAAATCGCCGACTTGAGCTGCGATACTAACGTCGTCCAATTCTGTTCCGAAACCACTCTTGCACCATCCTTCAGAGTTATATCAACCCTAGGCATTTTACCCCTCCTTTTCATCTCCTAAAACTCTTCACCAATCGCCTCTCTTGGGAATTATAACATCAAAAGGGTGAAAACTCAATGCTATAGGATTATCGAGATGTTAGAAGTTTAAAACTTGAGGAGATAATAAATCTTTGCTTTTTGTTCTAATTCCATTACCCAAGATTGAAATTTACTACCCAACTCTTGCTGCCTTAAATCTTCTTTTAGTTGGTTTTTCACTTCTTCATAAGTCACTTCTTCTCCAAAAAGCTCTTTGTTTTCCTCATAATAATTTTGGATTTCTTCTTCAGAAATAGTGATATCTTTACCAAGAATTTCCTCAATTATTAACTCAATTCGAATTTGTTCTTCAAAGCTTTGCCTTGTTAACCCCTGAGTTTGTAAAACCGTATCCAAATCAGAACCCTGGGAAACTATTTGGGCTTCAATCTCGCTTAACTTTGCTTTAATTCTCTCATCACTGATATTAACTCCTTGCTTTTTGGCTTCCTGTAAGATAAGGGATTTTGTAATCAAACTATCGAGCACTTGCTGACCTCCTTGCTTTTCCAACTCTCTGTCCAAAGCAAAGCGAGTAATTGGCCTGTTGTTGACTACAGCTGCAATAAAGAGGTGTTTGAAATTAAAGAGTAAAAAGGCAAGAATTAACAAAACCAGAAGAACAATCAAAACCTTTTTGTTTCTCTCATTCAACTTAATCGGAAGTTTGACCTTTATTTTCTTAATATCTACTTTTTCTGCCATGGAATAAATTATACATCTCGTTTTAAAAAAAGCAAATCACCAAATATCCTTGACAGGTCTATTTTGATTTACTATGATTAATTTGCGCATAGTTTGTTGCGCATTTTGGTTAGCACCTTACATTGGGGGGCAGTAGCTCAATCGGCAGAGCACCGAGCTCACGTTTCGGTGGTTGTAGGTTCGAGTCCTACCTGTCCTACCTTGGGTAACTCGGCCGGGTACGACCGGATGAAATAACCTCCGGGCAACCGAGAAAACCCAAGAATTCGCCAAGCTTTCCAAAAGCTAGACAATAGTGTTTAGCCAGAGGAAGGCTTATATCAGGAGGTCAGCCTAATGTATCCAAGTGGAAAGAGGCTCAAACTTCCTTGAAGGAGGCAGACTAGAGTCACTGGTCATCAACTGAATGGAACTCAAAGATCCAGGCTAAACTCTAGTTTGTCAAACTAGGAAAGCAGAGAGGCACAAAAAGCAAAAAGGGGAGCAAACTCCAATGACTGTTTCGAAAGAAACCGCCTCAGAGGAGCTCCGCCCTAGGGAGAGGATTTGCTGAGTGTATACTCAAAGCTTTCTCTTGGGGGCCACCATGCGTGGTACTTGACCAGTACTGGTGGCCCCTCTCTCACTTTCTCTATAACCCATTTTTTGATATAATTTAGATAGCCTGCCGAGGTGACGGAACTGGCAGACGTGCGAGACTTAAAATCTCGTGGTGGTAATCCCACCGTGCGGGTTCGACTCCCGCCCTCGGCACACTCGGGGTGTAGCGCAGTTGGCTAGCGCGCCTCGTTTGGGACGAGGAGGTCGTGAGTTCGAGTCTCACCACCCCGACCAGCGGGTGTAGTTGAGAGGCACAACATCACCCTTCCAAGGTGAAGACGAGGGTTCAATTCCCTCCACCCGCTCCTACTTCACAAAACTTGCGTTTAGTGCTATAATCAGCTCCAAACGATAGTTTTGAGCGATTACACAAGCCGTAAGGCGCAGTCTAATTCGGGTAAAATTAATTGTACCTGCCCCACTTTATTAATTAACTACTTATGGAAACAAAATACGTCACTCATCAAAAAGGGGAGACCTTTGTTATCTATGACGCTAATCTCTCCCCAAAAAAGTCCCGATTAAAAAGAAAGCTCGGATTTCTTTTTCTTAATCTTTCTTTAACTGGCATCCTCCTTTTTTTAAGTCCAATTCTTTTTCTAGAAATTAGATACCGTTCCAACCAAATCGCTTTTCAAAAAAAGTTGGCTCCACAAA
>JABAOC010002342.1_pt1 | contig 39428 bp, 36 predicted proteins | sample 7062161 | NCBI WGS metagenome assembly JABAOC01 (sample SAMN14538625, study PRJNA623070) | marine sediment metagenome | biome: marine biome [ENVO:00000428]; feature: marine pelagic biome [ENVO:01000023]; material: deep marine sediment [ENVO:00002113] | place: India: Gulf of Khambhat ... | reverse complement strand
TTGAGTATTGACATTTAATGGAGAAAGTCAATACTCAAGCCTGACCCAGTATATTAGATCCTCCGCCTTTTACGTATTGAATAAGAATCAGTCCTACAATAAAGAAAACTGACACTGCAAGAATGGCAGGTCTCTGGCTGCCAAAGACTGAAGAAACATATCCAAACAAAATAGGTCCTGCAATAGCAGAGGACTTGCCGACGAGTGAATACACACCGAAATATTCATTTTCATTACCATGCGGGATAAACTGTGTAAAAAATGCCCGGCTTGCTGCCTGAACAGTACCAAGACCAAGACCTGCGATACTTGCAAGAATCCAGAAATGGCCTTTAACGTTTATAAAATAAGCAACAACAGCAACAGATGACCACAGTAAAAGAGAAATAGTGACAACTTTCTTGGGTCCCCATAAGTCTATCGGTTTTGCAAGTGTAAATGCCCCTATAAGGGCTGTCACCTGAACAACGAGATAAAGCCCTATTAATTCCTTTGTTTCAAAACCGAGAGTAGTAGCGGCAAAAATGCTCGAAAATACAATTACAGTGCTTACGCCATCCTCATAAATAAGAAATGCTAAAAGGAATTTTCGCATTTCTTTATGCTTCCATATACTTTTAAATGTATTCCATGAGTACCTTCCTCCCTGTCTTGCAGAACTCCATATTGTTAAATCTGTTTTTCTATCGGAAGGGAGAAAAAAGAATGTAGGGAGAGAAAAAATGGAGAAGAATACCGCGACCATAAACCATGTTTCATTGTAATTAGCATTTTTCACAAGAGGAAGTGCAATTAAAAGAGAAAGAATTGATCCTGCATAACCAACACCGTATCCCCATCCAGAAACCCTACCATGATACTCTTTATCAGCTATTTCCGGGAGGAATGAATTATAGAAGACAAGGCCACCTTCCAGCCCTATGTTCGCAAGAAGTATAAGAAAAAAACCTTCGATTAACATTCCTTTCTTCAAAAATGAAAAGCATGAAACTGACAAAACACATAAAATTGTGTAAGCGAGAAGGAATTTCTTTCTTTTACCGCTGTAATCTGCAATGCCCCCAATAAATGGTGAGGTAACTGCAACAAAGGCCATACTTGCAGATATAGCGCGCCCCCACCACAGGTCACCCTGTCCTGTTTCATTGCCGACTATTACGGTGACATAGTATACGGGAAAGACAACAGCAGATATAACAGCAGAATAGCTTGAGTTTGCAAAATCAAAAAGGCACCAGCTTATTATCTGTTTCAGGTTTCTCATCTCTATTTATGAGCTAATCTATAGAGGACAGTCTACTTTGTCAATAGTTTATTTAATGATTTTTTAAGTAAGTCCAGTGAAAGGATATTTTAAGCGGGTAAAGCTGACACCTTCTCCTTTGGCTTTACGCCCCATTTTTCAAGACTATCCAATACAGCTTCGATGAACGAGTTAAACCTATTTCTCATATCAACAGATAAATCAAGACCTGTAGCAACTGTTCTTGGCTGAATCCCGATGAGACATATATCTTCAGGGAAGATGCCCATTATCTTAGCTGCAGACAACATGTCAGGGAGTCCTATCTGATGTACCGAAAGCTTTATACTTAAAAATTCAGGAATGTCATCTCCAGCAATCTTTACAATTGTGCCCGGAGGTTTTCCAACATTAACTGCATCGACAATCAAGACTTTATTCTTGCCTTCTATTAAAGGTAGAAGATCCAAACCCATTGTTCCTCCATCTATGATTTCAATTGAGTCAGGAAAAGTATATTTTTCTTTAATATATTCGACAACCCGGACACCGATCCCTTCATCTCTCAATAAAATATTACCGACTCCAAGAATTGCAATCTTCATTTGGTATTTTCAGTATCAATGTATTTATAGCCATCGAAAATGCTTCCGAGTATGCCGATTTTTTCAGCTGAGTTAAGAAAGAATACGGTATACACATGAATGATTGTAAAGTAAAGCAGCAGCCACATAATACTGTGATGGATAAGCCTCGTCGCAGGAATTGAAAAAATCGAAAACACCCACCCAAAGACAGCGTTCATAATTCCATTCGGATTGTAAAGTGAGTATAGAGCAAAACCGGTTAACACTGAAATCATGCAAAGTATAATAATGAACAAGTAGACTATTCCGGCAAGCGGTGTATGTCCGGCAGTAGGTTCCAGCCTTTTACTAATTAACGAATAATAAAGTATCTGCTTAAATAGTTTTTCAGTTTGTATCGGGCTGAAAGGGAAAAAGGCTCTCCAGTTAGCATACTTGTTTCCAGCAAAAGACCAGTAAATACGAACAGCCCAATTAACTACAAATACATATGCAGTAACAAAATGTATAAATCTGATCCATCCCATTAAATATTTTTCGGCTGAGGTCACTGTAATAAAAGGATAGGCTATATAGAGGCCTGTCAGGGAGAGAACCAGCAGACATATGAAATTTATCCAGTGCGTCAGCCTTACTGGCACCTCCCATACATAAACCTTTTTCTGCATGGTCCGCTCCTTTCTATACAACCCTTATCTTTGTCACTCTATTGCCCTTTGCATCAAGGACATGGACAGCACATGCCATGCACGGGTCAAAGGAATGCACAGTTCTTAATATCTCAACAGGCTTTTCAGGGTCAGCCACTGGTGTGCCTATAAGCGCGGATTCATATGGCCCCCTCTGCCCTCTTGCATCCCTCGGCGAGCCATTCCATGTGCTCGGCACAACACATTGGTAGTTCTGTATCTTGCCGTCTTTTATCTTCACCCAGTGTCCGAGCGCACCGCGCGGGGCCTCGTATAATCCATAGCCCTGAAATTCCTTCGGCCAGGTTGAAGGATCCCATTTTGAGCCTTCATGAATTTTCAGGTCATTCTTCCTCATGTTCTCTGCAAGCTCATTTATCCAGACCGTAAGCATCTCTGCTGTAACCAGTGTTTCAACTCCTCTTGCAGCAACTCTGCCGAGGGTCGAGAAGAGAACCTCAGGTCCGACATCAAGCTGCTTCAGGACATAATTTACGACCTCCTGAACCCTTTTGTGTCCTGATGCATATGAAACGAGCATTCTCGAAAGCGGCCCTACTTCCATAGGCATATCCTCGTAACGTGGTGCTTTCAGCCAGGAATATTTACTATCGGTGTCCAGGTATTCATACGGCGGCTGAGGCCCTGTATACTTGTAATTTGTCTCTCCTTCCCATGGATGATGAGCCTTATCGTTCCCATCACTGTATTCATACCAGGAATGTGTAATATATTCGGTGATCTTGGTATGGTCAACATGGTGCACCACGCTTAAATCCTTATTTTTGATTATCCCTCTTTGAAAGAATGTATTGGCTGTATTGCTCTCATTATCATTCGGGAACTGTCCATAGGAAAGGAAGTTTCCTACCCCCCCTCCATATGCTGCCCATTCCTTGTAGAATGAGGCAACTGCAAGCAGGTCAGGTATATACACCTTTTCGACAAATTCCTTTGCCTTATTTGCAAGCCCTGCCATAAAGGCGATACTTCCTGCGTTCAGGGCATTTTGGCTGTTTGGATCAATAGGTACTGACATGCCGCCTACCAGGTATGTCTGGGCATGCGGATTTTTGGTGCCGAGCAAAGCCTGAATCTTTATTACATCCCTCTGCCAGTCAAGTGCTTCAAGATAATGTGCCGCTGCCATAAGATTCGCTTCAGGAGGAAGCTTGTATGCAGGATGACCCCAGTAAGCATTTGCAAATAAACCTAACTGTCCGCTCTCTACAAATGTCTTAAGCCTTTCCTTCACAGCACTGAAGTAATCAGTACTGGATTTATTCCAGTCAGATATGGATTGTGCAAGCGAAGAAGTCTTTGCAGGATCAGCCTTTAATGCGCTTACTATATCCACCCAGTCGAGCGCATGGAGGTGGTAAAAATGAATCACATGGTCCTGGACATACTGAATACCGGAAATAAGGTTTCTTATAATCCTTGCGTTAGTGGGAATTATTATTCCGAGTGCATTTTCTACAGCTCTCACGGAGCTGGTGGCGTGAACCGTTGTTCAGACGCCTCATATCCGCTGGGTGAAAAGCCAGGCGTCTCTCGGATCCCTGTTCTTCAGGATTATCTCGATGCCCCTGAACATGGTGCTCGATGACCAGGCATCGACAACCTTTCCACCTTCGACCTGGGACTCGATCCTTAAGTGTCCTTCGATCCTTGTTATAGGGTCTATAGCTATCTTCGCCATACTTATCTTCTCCTTTCGTCAATCTATTCTTTCTCTTCTTTTTCTTTTCCTTTTAACGCCCTTGCGATCCTGTGTGCTGCAACGCCTGCTGCTGCAACTGCAGCAACTCCCACACCTATCTTGTCTGCTGTTGTATGAATGCCGAATCCGGGCACATTCCGCAGTTTTCTGTAGAAAGGATACATCTCATCCCAGTTATGGTCTGATGCACATGCTATACAGCCGTGACCGCCCTGGACAGGCCAACTTGTTCCGCCGTTCCATTTTATTGAAGGACAGTTAAACCATGCAGCAGGGCCCTTGCAGCCCATTTCGTAGAGGCACCAGCCATTTCTGTGCCCTTCATCCCCCCATTGCCTCACAAATTGCCCTGCGTCATAATGCGCCCTTCTTTCGCAATTGTCATGGATTAGCTTGCCATGTGCAAAATACGGACGGTTTCTGCTGTCCAGTGCGGGGAGTGTTCCGAACGTCAGATAGTGTACTATGGTAGCTGTAACATTTTCGACATTCATGGGACATCCGGGAAGATTTACTACAGTTATTCCATGAACGGCCTCTTTTACACTTACAGCCCCGGTAGGATTCGGACTGGCACTCGCAATGCCGCCCCATGAAGCACATGAGCCGACAGCCAAAGTAGCAAGTGCATTTCCGCAAACCTCTTTTGCGATATCAAGGGCTGTTTTACCACCGATGCAGCAGTAAATACCTCCGTCTTTGGTTGGGATAGCGCCCTCAACAATAGCAAAGTATTTTCCTTTCTGGTTTCTAACAACATCCATGAGGGATTTTTCCGCCTGCTTTCCCGATGGTGCCATGATGGTCTCATGGTAATCAAGCGAAAGGACATCCAGCACTATTTCTGCAATCGTCGGTTTTGAAGCCCTTAGCATTGATTCTGTGTCACCTGCACAATCCTGGAACTCAAGCCATACAGCATAAGGTCTGAGTTTCTTTTCTATAGCCTCTGCAATCTTGCTGGCAAAAGTATCAGGCAGCGCAAGGAAAGCTGCCATTGCAGTGCAGAACTTCATGAAATCCCTGCGAGTAACACCTCTTTTGGGTAATATCTCCACGGGACTTCCTGAATTATCAGGAATTTCCTTAACAATATCTTTCATAAGGTGCCTCCCTTTACAGCTAATAATTGTTAAATTGGTTCAATCAAAATATTTTTCAGCAAATCACGTGTTCGCTATATAATGAATCTATATCACTACGATGTAAGCCCCACAAGACCTCTGGTCTCTTACGGTACAATCAGCGGGGCTTTCTAACATGGTAAATAGTTCGAGTAATTTTGACTCTTCCCTTGAATTAAAAGTCTGGAAAGAACAGGACCGGACTTTATTCATATACTATCCCCCTAATGACATTTTTCTCACTGGAATCTAATTATTTCTTATCAATAAATATGCCAATATGAGGAATAATAATTTGATCTTTAATTTATCTAATAAAAACAAGGGACTGGAATTATAAAAAACGTAATAATAGACTATTCAAAGCGATGGCAAAAATGCGGTATGACACAGAATTGTATCATTACAATAGTGTGCCATGTCACAGACCATAAATAATATTTAAAATTAAAATTTAATTGATTCATATAAAAAATTCATTGCAATCCAGTAACATATATATCGAATGTTTCCCCTGGCTATAACGGAACAAGGCAGACTATCTATTAAAATACTCTGAACTGATTTTTGAAGAAATCTGTAGAACTGATTTTTCTAAAGGCTCTGAAAGACCTGAAATAATATCCTCAGGGATATTATCAACCTGACAGGCAAGCACCCTTATTTTAACATTGCATCTTTCTTTTATTTCTTTCAGCAGGTTTGATGTCGGTGCCTGATGCATTGAGAAGTCATCTGTTTTTTCAATGGGAATTTCATCTAATGATATCTCAAATATTTCCCCCGGCTTTCTGCCTTTGTCTACTGCATCAATAACTATAATTTCTTCCGGCCTTTTCTCACTTAAGGCAATCGTAAATAGAATCCTTCTTACACCTGTTCCTGCATCAATAAGACAGATATTATCAGGTATTTCATAGTTTTCCTGAAGGTACTGAACTACAGCAGGTCCGAATCCATCGTCTCCAAATAAGATATTACCGCATCCGAGGATAAGGATGGGTTTAAGACAAAATTCAGGCAGATAGTTATCTTGCATGATTAACCAGTATAATGCATTTTTTGGTTTAAGATTAAGAAATAACGAGGGTATTGCAATTATTGCAATACCCTCGTTTACGAATCAATTTGAATATTCGTTCAGCAGATTCTTTTGAAAATCGTAAATCTGAACCTTAACAGCAATCTTTCCATCAAGTCTGTGTGTAGCACATGACAGACACGGGTCATAGGCACGAATGGCCATCTCAACCGTATTCAATATACCCTGGTCGTACTTACCATCTTTAATCAGGGTCTTTGCAGCGTGTTTTACCGACATATTTATGGCTGCATTATTGTTTGTAGTCGCTACTATCAGGTTGACATTGGTAAGCAAACCATCTGCATCTGTCTCATAGTCATGAATAAGAGTTCCCCTTGGAGCCTCCACACAGCCGACCCCCCTTGCTGCCCTAGGTTCCACTTTCTTTCTTATGTCAGTGCTGGTAATCTCAGGGTCACTAAGCAACTTAACAGTTAACTCGGCACTATAAAGAAGCTCAATCAACCTCGCCCAGTGATAAAGGAGTGTTAATTGTGCAGGCCTGCCGAATGATGAACGGAACTCATCAAGCTCTGCCTGTGCCAGAGGTGTTGCCATCTTATCACAGACATTAATCCTTGCCAGTGAGTTGACACGAAAAATTCCTTTTGGATCGTCAAGGTCCATAGAGAACCCTCCAGCCTTTTTGGCATACGGGAATTTAAGGTATGTCCAGTCCTCTATGTGCTCGGAAATATAATCTGTGTACTGGTCATAGGCAAAATCCTCGTAACTGCCGTCTGCTGCCATCATCCTCAATTTGCCGTCGTAGAGGTTCATTGAACCATCTTCAGCTACTGTTCCGAGGAAGCCTGTAGTAATGGGCGCAATAGTTTTGACAACATCAAGATATTTAGGGAAAATATTTTCTTTTGCATAGGCAATGGTAAACTTGGCCAGTTCAAGGGCTTCCTCAGCCTGCTTTAGAAGTTCCACGCGTTCTTCCTCCTTAAGGGGCCTGCTGAACCCGCCCGGTACAGCTGCAGGCATATGTATTGACTTGCCAGCCAGAACTTCAAGCATCTTTGCACACATATGGCGCACCTTTACTACTCTTTTTGCAATGTCCGGCGCAGCACCCACGATACCTATTACATTTCTGACAGGATATTCAGCATTAGGACCGAGGACAAAGTCAGCCCCGGAAAGGAAATAAAACTGCAGGATATGCTCTTCCATATAGGCTATTGCATTGCATAGTTCCCTCAGCTTAGCTCCAGTCGATGGAGGTGTTACCCCGAATACCGCATCACATGCCTTTGCACCAGCCATATGGTGGGACATTGGACATACACCACAGATTCTTGTGGTTATCCTTGGCATCTCTTCCACTGGTTTTCCGAGACAGAACTTTTCAAACCCCCTGAGTTCGATTACTTTCACCCTGGCATCACTTACATTTCCAGAATCATCAAGATCTATTGTTACCTTTGCATGACCTTCTATTCTCGTTACAGGTTGTATAGTTAAAGTTTTACCCATCTTTTATCACCTCCCCGGTACTGGTTTTAATCTGCCGGCACCACAGAACCTGTTGAACTGAGCTGCACGGTCAGGTATCTGTTTAACATCCAGGCCGATGCTTGAGAGTGCACCCATCATATCAACCATCGGGTTAGCCGTGTCTTTAAGTGGACCAAAACAACCGCGACAAGGCATATATGCCTTGATACATCTCGGAGTCTTTTCAGAACCACCGCAGCCTCCTCTTGTAGCCGGACCCTGGCAGAGGAACCCCTGCTCAAGGATACATCGAACTGTATCCAGAGGTTTTGCCGGATCAAACTCAATCGACTCAAGAGGTCTCTTGAGGGTAGCAACTGCCTTCTTTTCCCTTATTGTAGGGCATTCATCACATACACTCTTTTCAGACAGCTTAAATTCAGTCCCTTCCAGTAGAGAGGTTAATGCCCCTACGATCATTTCTGGCGGTGTTGGACAACCAGGTAGTTTAAGGTCAACATTAACAACCTCATGAAGTGCGTATACCCTGTCGGTCAGCGGTGGAAGCCCTACAGACGGTGTTGCAGCAGAATCAGTTGATTTTGAACCTCGATATACTTTTTCATAAAGATCTGCCAGAGAAAACTGATTAGCGAGTGCAGGAACACCGCCAAAACATGCACATGAACCAAGTGCAATCAGGGTTTTACACTTAGCCCTCATTTCTTCGGCAAGCTCTCTGTTCTCTTCATTTCTTACACCACCTGTTATAATACCAACGTCAGCTTCAGGGATTTCAGCCTTTGTTCCTTCACCTGTCTGTCCGAATAATTTATGATCCATAAGAACCGGCATGTGAACGAATTCAAGTTTAGGTAATATATCCAGAAGAGGCTCTCCGATATCAAGTATAGCAACCTCGCATCCTCCACAAATACTAAACCATTCTTCTGCTACTCTTACAGCCATAATATCACCTCCTTATGTCTTGCAAAATCCGTTATGGTTTTGCATTTTTAGATGTCTATGCCAAGCGTCTCACCTATTTACATTTTGTAAGGGCTCGGCCCTAACTGTCTTATTTTTTCAACGGTTTCTGTCACAACATCAGCAAAACGTTCTGCCTCTGCTGCAGACACCCATTCGAGCCTGAATCGCTCTGGTTCAAGCCCAAAGTCTTCAAGCATTAATTCAATAGCCTCGGCCCTTGACTTGGCCCTTAGATTCCCCTCTAGATAATGACAGTCACCTGGGTGGCATCCACATATAAGCACGCCGTCTGCACCCCTGGTAAGCGCATCTATTACAAGATTTGTATGGATCATACCAGTGCATTGTACCCGGATAATCCTGATGTTAGTAGGATACTGTATGCGAGACGTACCAGCCAGATCAGCACCGGTATAAGCACACCAGTAACAGCAAAAAGTAATAATCAAAGGTTCAAAATCATCTGCCATCTTATTCCTCTATGCCCAGGGCAGCCATAACCTCTGCCCTTAATTTATTCAGCTCAAAGTGACGTACATGTACAGCATCTTTGGGACATGTTGCCATACATGTTCCGCAACCCTTGCATAATGCCTCGTCAACCTTTACCATCTTTTTGACCACTCCCTCTTTTTCATACTCAAAAAGTGTAATAGCCTTAAACGGACATGGGTCCACACAATATGCGCATCCATCGCATTTACTTTCATCAAGAAGTGAGATCGTTGGCTCAAGTTCTATAATTTCCTTGCTTAATATAGTTGCGGCCCTTGCAGCTGCCCCGGTAGCCTGGGCTATAGATTCTTCCATTAACATCGGTGAGTGTGCCAAGCCGCACAGAAATATACCGTCTGAGGCAAAATCTACCGGGCGTAATTTTTTATGTGCTTCGAGGAAAAAATTATCCTCTGTCAGAGGCACCTTTAATTTCTGGGCAAGCTCCTTATTCCCCTCATCAGCAACGACTGCAGAAGAAAGCACTAACAGATCAGCATTTATCGTTATGTCTTCACGGAGCATCTGATCGTTTACGGTAACCATTAACTTATTACCGCTCTTGGCAACTGTTGGCTTTATGTCGTCAGGATAACGTATAAAAATAACGCCTAATTCTCTTGCCTGTCTGTAGTATTTTTCCAGGAATCCGTAAGTTCTTATCTCGCGGTACAGGATATACACTTTAGATTCAGGCCTGAGCTGTTTTATCCTGATTGCATTTTTAACTGCCTGAGAGCAGCATATCCGGCTGCAGTAAGGACGCTCCTCGTTTCTTGACCCTACGCACTGTATAAATACAACATCGTTGAACTTTAAATCCTCTCTTGACAAATATTCTTCCATCTCTATATTTAGCACTACCCGTTCATCCTGTCCGTAGAGGTACTCATCAGGCTTATACGGTCTGGCACCTGTTGCAACTATTATTACTCCGTGTTCTATCTCCCTGTCGTGACCATTACTGGATATTGTGCTTTTAAAGTTGCCTAAAGAACCGGTTACTTCTTTGAGTGTTTCATTTTTGTATAGTGTTATCCTTTTGTTACTGTTTATCTTGTTTTCAAGTTCGAGTATTACCCCCATAGGATTAATTCCTGAGGATAGTGCTGAAATCCTTCTAAGGTTGCCACCGAGTTCTCCGGACCTCTCTATCAGATAAGTATTAAAGCCCTGATTGGCCAATTCCACAGCCGCGGTCATCCCGGAAATACCGCCACCAATAACAAGGGCGTTATTGTTGATTTTAAGTGGACGCTTATAAAGCGGTGAATCCAGCTTTACCTTGGCCACTGCTATACGCAGAAGGTCCTTGGCCTTTTCAGTTGCCTTTTCAGGTTCCTTCATGTGCACCCATGAACATTGGTCTCTTATATTTGCCATTTCAAAAAGATAAAAATTCAAACCTGCCTCTCTTATTGTCTCCTGAAATAAGACCTCATGGGTTCTCGGAGTACATGAGGCCACAATAACCCTGTTAAGGTTAAACTCCGCTATCTTTTCTTTTATTCTCTGCTGGCTGTCAGTAGAGCATGTATAAAGATTTCTCTCAGCATACTCCACCCCCGGCAGTGTCATGGCATACTGTACAACCTGTTCAACATCAACAACGCTGGCTATGTTAGTGCCGCAGTGACAGACAAATACACCAACACGAGGGGCCTCCTTGGTAACATCTCTTTCAGGAGGGAACTCCTTCTTCTTAATTAATGTCCCACGTGCATCTACTAAAAGACCAGAAACCTTGGATGCTGCAGCACTCGCCTGCATAACTGTTTCGGGTATATCTTTGGGAGATGAAAAAGGCCCGCAAACGTATATGCCGGGACAGCTGGTTTCTACAGGTTTAGACTCTTCTGTCTTGCAGAAGCCGAATTCATTGAGTTCTATACCTAATTTTTCAGATAGATCATTAACAAATGCTGGCGGTCTAAAGCCGGCTGAGAGTACCACCATATTGAATATCTCGTCTTTGAAATTTCCTTCCTCATCGTAATAGTGCATTAAGAGGTCATTTGTCTCAGAGATCTCCTTAATAGATGATGGACGGCTTCTTATATATTTTATGCCGCTTTCTTTTGCCCTGTTAAAATATCTTTCATATCCTTTTGCAAAGGTTCTCATGTCTATGTAAAAGATTGTGCAGTCAATATCAGGTGAATGTTCCTTCGCAATGATCGCCTCTTTTGTTGCAGCAACACAGCAGATCGAAGAGCAGTACTGGTGTTCAACCTCTCGGGAACCAACGCACTGTATGAAGGCTATTTTTTTAGGGTGACCGTTATCAGACGGCCGAAGTACCTTGCCTCCAAAAGGACCACTTGGAGACAGTATCCTTTCAAACTCGAGGTTTGAGATTACATTGGGGAACCTGCCGTATCCGTACTCTCTTTTTATATTGAGTTTAAATAGCTCAAAACCAGGAGAAAGGATTACTGCTCCGACATTCAATTCAAGGGTACTCACTGCTGGCATACTGTGATCTATTGCTCCAGCCTTGCAGCTTTCCACGCACATCAGGCACTCAGAGCAAATTCCGCAATTAAGACACCTTTCTGCTTCCGCCAGCGCCTGTTCTTCGGTATATCCTAACTGTACTTCATCAAAACTGCGTCTTACTTCATCAGCAGCCATGGGCGCTTTATGTCGTCCCTTTTTACTCGTTATCTTTTCTCTTATCTGCTCAGGTGTTAATTCTACCTTTGCAGGCTTTACCTCAGCCCGTTCCAGTGGTTTTCCTGAAAGGTAAAGATCAATAGATTTGGCAGCTTTATGTCCTGCAGCTATAGCATTAATTACAAAAGCCGGGCCAGTAACAACATCACCGCCTGCAAATACACCTTCTTTGGATGTTGCCAGTGTATCTGGATCTACTTTAATCGTACCCCGTTTAGTAAATTCGAAACCATCATCAGTAAACGGCAGGTCAGGCCCCTGCCCAATGGCCGGTATTAATGTATCTACAGAAAGGGTAAAATTAGAACCTTCTAAGGGAACAGGCATCCGTCTGCCGCTTGCATCAACATCTCCTAATTTCATTTTAATGCACTCTAGAGATGTTATAGTGCCATCTTTAACAATTGCTTTTACCGGCGCTGAAAGAAACTGTATATTTATCCCTTCTATCAGTGCCTCTTCCACTTCATCTTCCTTGGCGGGCATCTCATCCCTTGTTCTCCGATAGAGTATCGTTACCTCCTTGCCTAATCTTCTGGCAACTCTGGCAGCATCAATAGCAGTATTGCCGCCACCTACAACAATTACTTTTTGACCTAAAGTAACTTCCTGTCCCAGATTTATCCTTCTTAAAAATTCTGTCCCATCCAGTATCCCTTGTGCCTCTTCGTTAGGAATTTTCATCTTATATCCCTTATGAGTCCCGGCAGCAATAAAGACCGCATTATATCCTTCTTTAAAAAGCCCGTTAATACTTTCCACTTTTTGTCCGGTTTTTAATTCAATCCCACAAGCAAGAATGTTCTTAATATCCCATTGCAATCTTTCTCTGGGAAGTCTATATTCAGGGATCCCCACACACATCATGCCACCGGCAACAGGCAGTGCCTCAAAAACAGTAACGTCATATCCTTTTAGTTTTAAATCCTGTGCTGCAGCCAGTCCAGCCGGTCCTGATCCTATTATGGCAACACGTTTGGATGAAGCCTCAGCAGATTTCTCAACCTTTGGTATGACCGGTTGTATATTTTTTTCAAATGCCCAATCAGCTATAAACCTTTTTAGTGCCATAATCGAGACAGGTTCATCAACCTGTCCTCTGGTACATTCATCTTCGCAACGATGATTGCAAACACGTCCGCAAATAGATGGGAAAGGATTGTCCCTTACAATGACCCGATAGGCATCCTCGTATCGCTTCTGCCTGATTAAGGCAATATAGCCTTGTACTTTCTGCTCTGCAGGGCAGTTGAAGCTGCAGGGAGAACGCCCTGCTTTCCGAATAGCAAAATAGTTTGGAATAGCCTGGGGATAAAGTCTATAAATAGCCTTTGACTTGTTAAGGTTTAAATTATACTCAGAGAATATTTCTATTGGACATCTTTCCTCACACTCACCGCATCCTGTACATTTGTCCTCACGTATATACCGCGCCTTTTTCTTAAGTCTGACAGTAAAATTCCCTGGTTCTCCGGTAATATCATCTATATCAGCTAATGTGATTATCTCTATATCCTTGTGCCTTCCTACATCAACAAGCCTAGGTGCCATAGTACACATAGCACAATCATTTGTAGGAAAGGTTTTATCTAACTGGGACATTACTCCGCCTATACATGGTTTTGTCTCAACCAGATAGACCTTTATCCCGGACTCAGCAAGATCAAGTGCTGCCTGCATACCACCAATGCCGCCGCCTACAACTAATGCAGCACCTATGGTTGTTTTATAATCACCATTACCCATATCAGCTTACCTGTGTTTTATTACTCAGAACAGGTCTGGGATCAATAAAATGCCTTTTGAACCCAAGATCTTTTTCGGTTAATCCTAATGCATACCCCATAAGCTGGGTAATATATACAATAGGAATTGTTTGACTTAATTTATGTTTTTCTTTTGACTCTTCCTGACGTGAATCAAGGTTGAACTGGCACATGGGGCAGGCAACTGAAATAAAGTCCGCACCGGCTTCAAGTGCACCGTTTAGTATCTTACCTGATAGTTCAACTATGATATCAGGTCTGGCCATTGCAAGTGATGCACCGCAGCAGTCTGTCTTAAATTCCCAGTTCACAGTTTGAGCGCCAAAGGCCTCAATAAGCAAATCCATACTTTCAGGTAGTTCTGTATAGTCAAAATCCATAACCTTTGGAGGACGGACTATCTGGCAGCCATAGTAACAGGCTATTTTAAGTCCTGAGAGGTCTTTTACAATCTTACTCCTAATGTCTGGGGCTTTTATTCCGAACCGGGATTTCTCTGGTGCAGGATTAATAACTCTACTGTATAGTTCAAGCGGATGTAAAACGTTCATCTCAGGATCTATCGTTGTTTCACAAATATCCTCAAGTTCTTTTAATAAAGGTGAATGATTTTTTGATTCATAAAGGGCATTTCTTAAGTGCAAATAACATGAGGCACATGGTGCAACAATCTCTTTAAGGCCCATTTTTTCGGCAAAAGAGATATTCTTAAAAGATAGCGAAAGAGATAAAACATGATTAGTTGAAGCGACAGGCGTTGAGCCGCAGCAGATCCATCCTTTAATCTCTTTCAGTCCTATTCCGAGTTCATTGCATACAGACGTAAACGATTTGTCATATTCCTTTGACAACGAATGTAAAGAGCATCCAGGGTAATATGCAATATCAGCCATATTTAATCCTTTATCTTTCTGGATTTTTTAAAAAGCTTTCTTGTAGTTAATGTACCTTTTGGCAGTTGCAGAAAAGGCAGTTTTCCAAGTTTCAGCATATTAATGCCTAACTCTCTGTCTGAAGAGAAATCCCTGGTTTTCAATTTAAGGGAAATAATAAAAGTCAGTTCATTTAAGCGGCCGTTCCTTTTAACGTTTTTAGTAAATGCATTATTGAACCAGAGTATTTCCTTGGATTGAGGGATAATGCCTGCTTTGTTTGCAAGACCTTTTGCAGATGTCATGACCTGGGCGATATCAACTCCCTGGGGACACCTTGCTGTACATGTCTCACACAGGACGCAGTACCATATTGCCTCACTTTGTAAAACCTTTTCAGTCTGATCCATCCTGAGAAGATGGATTATCTGGGCGGGCTTATAATCCATATAATAAGCGGTAGGACATCCCGAAGAACAACGGTTGCACTGAAAACACAGTTCAGGTGTAAGTTTTTCAAGGTCTATTGCTTTATAAAAGTCCATTTTTATAAGTCATCACCGTAAAAAGGCTTTTTTTCGGTTTAAAAATGTTAATTGTTAAAAAATTAAAAAAATATCTCCTAATCATTTTTAATGATTAACAGATCATGCCTAAAAAAAGGAATATCTTTCTATGTATGAAACTTCTAAAAAGTAACCGGGCACTCAGTTAGGAACTTTGGCAGGTTAATTCAAAATTTTCGCGGTAAATGAGACTCTTTATTAGGCAATAACTTTATTTATAAAGGTAAAATTTACTCCCACTCCAACCCCCTCGCCAGTTACCTGAATCCCCTGATTTACTTGTTTTTTTCTTTATTTATCCTTAATTACAGAATATTACAAATCAACATTGAAGTCAATAATTTTGTAGTAGTTTTCAAGCGATAATAACGGTAGGAACCTGTCTTTCTTACTCTTTACACCTTACTTTTTACTTTTTTAGGACTAAAAGGTTACGTCTTGCGGTCACGGTTACGAGGCCCGTTTACACATCGCATGGCGCATGGCGCTCTGAGCATGGCGTTCTTTTTATTCCTTACTCTTTGCCCTTTGCCTTTTTCGCCCTGCTCCCTGCTCCGTGCACCCTGCTCTTTACTTCCTACTCCTTACTTTCCTTTGATCTTTGCCTTTTAGTGCTTACTCCTTACTCCTTACTTCTTACTTCTTACTTCCTGCTTATTAGTTACTATCTCCTAACTCCTGAAGGGTTTTATTTAAGCTCATCATATTTTCTACTGAAAAAAGCTTTGCTGAAGGCTCTATTTTTTTAATTAGCCCTGTGAGAACTCTTCCAGGGCCAACTTCAATAAATGTGTTAATGCCGTTATCAACAATATTTCTGATTGAGTCTTCCCATAGCAAAGGGCTGTTTAATTGTTTGATAAGTGACAATTTAATCTTCTCTGCATTAATAAGAAACATTGCATCTGCATTATTCACTACCGGAATATCGGTGCTAACGAAGTCTATTGTATCAAGAAGCTCAGCCAGCCTGTTCGATGCCTCGACCATTAAGGTACAATGTGAGGGTGCACTCACAGCAATTGGAATCACCCTCTTTGCACCTGTGATTTTTGCGAGTTTCATTGCATCTTCAACTGCCTCTCTCTCGCCCGCTATTACAATCTGTTCTGGAGAATTATAATTGGCTGGTGAGACATAGCCAGATTCTACTGAAAGACATATATCGTCTACCTTATTCCTGCTGAGACCGATAATGGCAGCCATAAGACCCTCTCCTTCCGGCACAGCATTTTGCATAAATATTCCCCTCTTTTCAGTAAGTTTTAAAGCCTCCTGAAAGGGGAGGACGCCTGCTGCAACAATCGCAGTGTATTCACCGAGGCTGTGGCCAGCCACCACATAGGGGATGATTCCTTTTGATGTTAGAATCCTTAATGCGCCTATGCTGACTGTCAGTATACATGGCTGTGTCCTGAATGTCTTATTTAGCTCTTCCCTGGGCCCACTAAAACACAGTTCTTTTATATCATATCCGAGGGTTTCAGAGGCCTCTTCAAAGACAGATTTAACCTCACTGAAATTTTCCCAGAGTTCCCTCCCCATTCCAACATACTGCGAACCCTGGCCTGGAAATACAAATGCAATTTTCACAGCCCCTTTACCTCTTTTATCTTCTTTGTAAGCATAGGGACAATCTCGAACATGTCTCCCACTAAACAAAAATTTGCAACATTAAAAATAGGTGCCTCGGGGTTCTTATTTATTGCTACAATTATATCTGAAGACTGCATGCCGACAAGGTGCTGGACAGCTCCAGATATGCCGCATGCAATATACAATTTAGGGCTCACGGTCTTTCCTGTCTGTCCTACCTGGTGTCTGTATGGAATCCAACCCTCGTCAACTGCGGCCCTCGAAGCTGCAACAGAAGCTCCAAGTACCTCTGCAAGTTCAAAAAGGATTTCAAAACCTTTTTCTCCGCCTACCCCTCTTCCACCTGCAACTATAATATCTGCTTCCTGAAGATTTATAGCAGTTTCGGAAACCTCCTTAACCGCCTCTATAACTCTGGTCCTTGATTTTATATTATCAGTAATTACTTTAATAATCTCGCCTTTTCTGTTCTTGTCATATTCCAGCCTTTTCATTACACGGGGCCTAACAGTTGCCATCTGGGGTCTAGTATGCGGGCAAATGATTGTGGCCATTATATTGCCGCCAAAGGCAGGGCGAATCTGCAAAAGGTTCTTTGTTTCATCATCGATATCAAGTGATGTGCAGTCAGCGGTAAGTCCTGTCCTTAACCTTGCGGCAACCCTTGGAATAAAAGATCTTCCAATCGGAGTTGCACCTGCAAGGACTATCTCAGGTTTGTACTTTTTAATAAGTTCTGAAAGCAGGCTGGAATAAGGTTCAGCATTGAATCTGCTGAATATTTCATCCGTACAGTGGTATGCTCTATCCGCACCCCATTGAATAAGTTTATCTGCTTCTGATTCTAAGGCTCCAAAAAGTACTGCTGAGAGCTCAGTACCAAGCTTGTCAGCAAGCCTTCTTCCAGCGCCAAGAAGTTCAAATGAGACATCGGCAATTTTACCATCTCTTTGCTCAGCAAAAACCCATACACCTCGTCCCTCCCCTTTCTCTCTTTCATCGTATTCTTCTTTAACCTCAGATATTGCGCCTTCAGGACAAACGCTTAAGCAGGCATTACAGAACTGGCAGTATTCATTAATCTCTGCCTTTCCGTCCTTAATAACAATTGCATCGTAAGGACAAGACTGTAAGCATTCTTCACATGCACTACATTTATCTTTATCTATTTTTATAAACATTTTAACCTTACAAGTTCCTTAACCAGGGCATCAACCTTTCCCTCGGTTGTGCCCTCGAGCACTTTCCTGTCTTTTTTCCTTCCCGGTGCAAAAATGTTTTTGACCTGCGTAGGTGATCCTTTTAGTCCGATACTGTCTTCACTCGCCTTTATATCTGATGCAGCCATCTTTTTTATATCAGCCTTCTTGGCTGCCATTTTACCTTTTAGGGAAGGCATCCTCGGGACATTTAATTCCTTTATTACAGTAAAAAGTACAGGCAGTGAAGATTCTATTACATCATATCCATCGTCCATTAATCTCTGCACAATAATCCTGTCATCTTTTATTTCATCAATTTTACGAATATAAGCTATATGAGGTACATCAAGGAACTCTGCTATCTCAGGGCCAACCTGGGCTGTATCACCATCTATCGCCTGCTTGCCGCAGATTATGATATCAGCACCTAGATATTCTATAGTCTTTGCAAGGGTATAAGCCGTTGCCCATGTGTCAGAGCCGGCAAACGCCCTGTCAGTACAGAGCACGGCATCATCAACACCCATGGAAATAGCATCTCTCAGGGCAGCCTCTGCCTGAGGCGGCCCCATGGTAATCACAGTTACACTGCCACCGACCTTTTCTTTTATCTGCAGGCCTGCCTCTATTGCATGAAGATCATAAGGGTTAATTATACTCGGCACCTCGTCCCTTATAAGGGTATTTGTTTCAGGATTAATCCTGACCTCGGCAGTATCAGGAACCTGCTTTATGCAAACAATAATTCTCAATATATTTCTTTCCTGAATTTATAAGACATAAGTCAATTATTTTATTAATATACTGTAAATTATAATTATACGACTTTAAGTTTTAACATGTAAAGAATTCTGCTGATTTTGAACAGACTAAGGTACAACCTCTTTCGGGGTGATAGATAATAATTATTATGAAAAAAAATCTTTTATTATTCTTTGTAGAAATGGACATCCCTTTGGGGAAATGGGATAGTAATACCCAGCTCGTTGAACTTTTTGTATACTGTACAATTTAACTCATGTATGGTACGGCCTCTCATAGCAGGTTCTTTTGCCCAGCACAGGAGCTCAAAATTAAGTGATGAATCTCCAAATTGTCTGAATCTTACCCTTGGGGCGGGATCATGCAGGATATTTTCATTGTCTTTTGCAATTCCCAATAAAGTACTCTGTACAAGGTCTATATCACTGCCATAAGCAACTGATACAGGTATTCTAACCCTGAAATTAGGTATAGGAGCACTTTCATTAATAATCTTCGTATTAGCAATAATTGAATTGGGGATAGTAATCAATATATCGTCCCTTGTCTTTATCCTGGTACTCCTCAGACCAATAGCAACTACTTCCCCCCTTTCTCCACTGTCAAGGACAACATAGTCTCCTATCTTAAAGGGCCTATCCATAAATACGCTGACACCACCGAAGAGATTTGCAATAGTGTCTTTTGCGGCAAAGGCAACCGCAGCTCCTGCAATCCCGGCTGAAGCTACTAAGGGGGTAATACTAATCTTCCAGATAGAGAGGATCATCATGAGAGCTGCAACAATTATTATAATCTTGACTATATTCTCAATCAAAGGTATTACATCTTTGCTCAATCCTGTTACATCAGACACACTGCGAAGGCCATGTTCAATAAATGAATCGCTTAATCTTGCTACTGTTATTGACCACATAATTGCAAGGGTCGAATACAGGACACCATCTAAGTAGAAGATGACCTTCTGGGAGGGGCCTATATATAAGATGGTCTGGACAGCGCCAATTATGACAACAGTTACCAGAATCGGTCTATGGATAAGGTCTATTATTCTGTCATCTATATCAGAATGTGTAAACCTTGTGAATCTGCGCAGAACTTTATCTACAAACAGGTCAGCAAGCTTTGCTATCACAATAAAGACAACTAATGCTATAGCGGCGTTTACATATGGCGAAGATGATATCTCAAGTGATTCTATAAAACCCGTCATGGAAATATTTTATTTCTTTCTTGCTGCTTCTCTGATTAATGACTGTCCAATGATATTCCTCTGAATCTGGTTGGTACCCTCAAAAATCTGCAATATCTTTGCATCCCTCATCATCTTTTCTACAGGATACTCTTTCATATAGCCTGCCCCCCCCATAACCTGTACCGCATCTGTCGTAACCTTCATGGCAACATCTGTTGCAAATAGCTTCGACATAGCAGACTCCTTGGAAACGTCTTTTGCACCGCTGTCAATGAATCTGGCAACTGAGTATACCAGTGACCTGGCAGCTTCTATTGAGGTCGTCATATCAGCAAGCATGTGCTGGATTGCCTGAAAACTTATTATTGGATGTCCAAACTGTATCCTCTGCCTTGCAAATTTAACTGCTTCCTCAAATGCACCCTGCGCAACTCCAACTCCCTGTGCCCCTACACCTGTTCTTGAGCTGTCGAGTGTCTTCATTGTAACAATAAAGCCCATGCCCTCTTTTCCGATAATATTCTCCTTGGGGATTCTGCAGTTGTCGAAAATCAGTTCGCTTGTCGCTGAAGCCCTGATTCCCATTTTATTTTCCTTTTTACCGAAAGAAAATCCCGGTGTTCCCTTCTCTACAATAAATGCCGATGCTCCTCGGGGGCCTTTTGATCTATCTGTCATAGCAATTATGGTATAAATTTCTGCCTCACCACCGTTTGTTATCCACTGTTTTGTTCCATTCAGTACATACTCATCACCTTCAGGCCTTGCTGTTGTCTGAATTCCTCCTGCATCACTTCCTGCATTCGCCTCTGTTAATCCAAAGGCTACAAGCCTTTTACCAGCTACTATATCTGGAAGATATCTCTTTTTCTGCTCATCGCTTCCTAAAAACAAAATAGGATATGTTCCTAATGCATTGGCAGCGTAAGTTGTTGATACCCCAAGACATGCCCTTGATAATTCCTCAACTGCAATACAGATCTCAAGGCAGCCTTTGCCAAGTCCACCATATTCTTCAGGTACAAAAAGACCGAAGAGGTCTGATTGAGCAAGAACATTTATTATGTCCCATGGGAACTCTCCTTTTTCGTCGAGTTCCGCCCTTACAGGCACGACCTTTTCTTCTGCTATCTGCCTTGAAAGGTCTCTTATCATAACCTGCTCTTCATTTAAAAAATAGTCCATTTCTAACCCCCCGGATTTTCAAAGGCTATATAAGTTTAATGTCAGACGCAGTTGATTATTTTAACAGAATTTGATTGAAATTGGTGGAAAAATATTTTAGATTATCAAAAGACTATCTTAAACATTTATAATTTAATAATGGAAAGATGTGAGGTTTGCAACCAGCCAGTCAACAAATGCATCTGCTGTCCTGAATGAGGACATGTATGCCTTCTGGATCAGGGGGAATTTTATTGTCCGGTATGCAAGCCGAAACCTAATATAAAAGATAGCACTGAAAACAAAAATTGATTAGGCTATTAAAAGGTTTATCTCCGAAATAGTTGCAAGATAGTAAAATAATGTAAATCCTATTCCTATTTTTATTTTGAGGAACAAATTATGACAGTTGATCATTCTTTTGACATAGTCTGTAAAGTCGATTTGCAGGAAGTACAGAATTCCGTTCAACAGGCAATGAAAGAGATCTGGCAGAGATTTGACTTTAAAGAAAGCAAAAGCAATATAGAACTGAATAAAAACAGTCATGAAATAAATATTATCTCTGATGACGAATATAAACTTAAAAGCGTAATCGATATTCTTCAGACAAAACTTGTAAATCGTGGTGTATCTCTTAAGGCATTAAACTACGGTAAAATAGAGCAGGCTTCAGGTGGAACAGTAAAGCAGATTATATCTCTTCAACAGGGTATCCCGATAGAAAAAGCAAGAGAAATTGTAAAAATTATTAAGGATAAAAAGATGAAGGTACAGGCTGAAATACAGAAAGACCAGGTGAGGGTCAGGGCAAAGAAGATTGATGACCTTCAGGCTATAATTAAATTTCTAAAAGAAAAGGATTATGATTTTCATATTGACTTTGTAAATTACAGATAATATTCAACAACACTGCTCTAGAGAATAAAATCGTAAAAGTCACACTTTATAGATTATATTACATAACGATTGTAAATTTTATCACTTAATCTTTCCCAGGGCTTTTTGGGCAGCAAGGGTCTCAGCCTGCTTCTTTCGCTTTCCCGATGCAACCCCGAGTTTTTTTCCTTTAAGAAATACTGCAACAGTAAAAAGCCTCTTGTGCTCTTCTCCCTGCTGCTTGATAACTTTATATTCCGGGAGAATACCGTAAAGAAGCTGACTTTTCTCCTGTAACTCTGTTTTGTAATCATGAAACTCACCAGCCTTAACTGCACTATCTATTCTATCTTTATAGAAAGTTAAAACTATTTTCCTTGTTTTTTCGTAACCTCCATCAATATATACCGCTCCTATAACTGCTTCTACTGCATCTGAAAGTATTGACTTCTTTTTCCTGCCACCTGTTGATTCTTCGCCTTTGCCCAAAAATAGATATTTACCGAGAGAAAGGTATTTTGCAATATCTGCAAGAACAGATTCACATACCAGGTATGACTTCATTTTTGCAAGAGCAGATTCTGGATATTTATGTTCAAGAAGAAAAAGATATTCAACTATTATCAGCCCAATAACGGAATCTCCTAAAAATTCAAGCCTTTCATTGCTTGAGAAAGCCTTATCTTTATTTTCATGATAATAAGACTTATGGGTCAGTGCTTCTAAAAGAAGACTCTTGTTCTTAAAGAGATAACCAAGTTTTTTCTCGATATTCCCTATGTTTTGTTTTGATTCGGACATGAAAGTATTAATTGAATTTTATAATCTATCTTTTACCATAAGAAGCAGATTAACCTTTGAATTTTTGGAATAGAAGGCAGGCATTTGTCCCGCCAAAGCCAAAAGAATTCGACAAAGAATACCTAACTTCAGCCTTGCTTGACGTATTGGGTATATAATTAAGATCGCATTCAGAATCAGGGTTATCGAGATTTATTGTTGGCGGTATTATATTATTAGTAATACTCAGAACACATACAATTGCCTCTACACCGCCCGCTGCACCAAGGAGATGGCCTGTCATTGATTTTGTAGAACTAATAGCCACTTTATATGCATGTTCTTTGAAAACAGTTTTAATGGCAATTGTCTCCAGTTCATCACCATGCTTAGTTGATGTACCATGGGCATTTATATAATCGACAGACGAGGGTCTGATACCAGCATCTTTTAAAGCCAAAGCCATACATCTTGCAGCACCTTCACCGTTTATTGAAGGTGAAGTTATGTGATATGCATCTCCTGTCATACCATATCCAATAACCTCAGCATAGATATTAGCATCTCTCTTAATTGCATGGGTGAGTTCCTCAAGTATTAAAATGCCTGCTCCTTCACCCATAACGAATCCATCCCTGTCCCGATCAAACGGTCTGCTTGCTTTTTCAGGTTCGTCATTTCTTGTGGAAAGTGCCTTCATAGAATTAAAACCGCCGATACCCATTGGAGATATTACTGATTCTGTTCCGCCTGCAATCATTACATCTGCATCACCACGCTTTATAACCTCGAATGCATCTCCAATAGCGTGACTACCTGAAGCGCATGCTGTTACAGGTGCAGAGTTAGGTCCTTTTGCACCTGATATTATAGAAATCTGACCGGCAGCAAGGTTGATTATAGACATAGGCACAAAAAAAGGCGTCATTCTTTTCGGTCCTTTATTAATTAATACAAAGTGTTGCCTTTCGATAGCAGGCAATCCACCTATTCCGGCACCTACAATCACACCAACCCTTTCTGCATTATGCTCGTTGATTTTTAATCTGGAATCTTCCACTGCCATAGTCGCAGCTGCAACGGCAAAATGGATAAACCTGTCCATCTTCTTTATCTCTTTAACTTCTATATAGTTTTCAGGATTGAAACCATCAACCTCGCCGGCTATCTGTGTCTGAAATGAAGAAGGGTCAAAATGAGTTATTTTTCTTATGCCGGATTTACCCTGAATCAGGTTATTCCAGGTTTTCTCAACACCTATTCCTAAAGGGGTAATAAGCCCCATTCCTGTAACGACAATTCTTCTTTCATTCATTGAGATTGTTTATTTTTTATGTATTCGATAGCGTCTTTTACTTTTATTATCTTCTCTGCATCCTCGTCAGGTATCTCGATATTAAAGGTCTCTTCAAATGCCATTACAAGTTCAACTGTATCAAGAGAATCTGATCCAAGATCCTCTACAAATGAAGCTTCCGGTGTAACCTCAGAAGCATTTACTCCAAGCTGCTTTGATATAATCTCCTTTACTTTTTCATCGATATCAGTCATTAAATTACCTCCAATTCAATTTCTTTCTTTCAAGATTTAAGATGTAACAATCGTAGCCCCGCTACATCTATATAAACGGTAAATATTTACATATACATTCCACCATTAATATGTATAACCTGACCTGTTATATATCCATTATCAGGAGAAGCTAAAAAAATAACAGCATTTGCAACATCATCAACAGAACCAAATCTCCCAACAGGTATAGACTTTAACATATCCTGCTTTGTATTTTCAGCAAGTGCATCTGTCATTGCAGTAGCAATGTAACCTGGAGCTACGGCGTTAGATGTTATACCTCTACTTGCATATTCCCTTGCAATTGTCTTTGTAAAACCTATTATTCCAGCTTTCGAAGCACTGTAATTAGCCTGTCCTGGGTTACCCATAAAACCAACAACGGAAGATATGTTTATTATCCTGCCATAACGTTGTTTTACCATCACCTTGATAGCCTCTTTTGTGCAGAGAAATACACCCTTCAAGTTAATATCTATAACTGAGTCCCAGTCCGCTTCCTTCATCCTCAATATTAGTGAGTCTCTTGTAATTCCAGCATTGTTTATTAATATATCCAGCCTGCCAAATTCTTTAACAATATATTCAAATACCTTTGCGACTTCGTCGGATTTAGAAACATCTAGTTCCAAAGCTATAGTCTTTATACCGTACGATGTCAATTCTTTAGCTGTTTTATCAGCGTTATCCAAAGATATGTCAGCAATCGCCAGATTCGCTCCTTTTCTGGCAAAGCCTTCAGCAATAGTTCTGCCAATGCCTCGAGCACCTCCGGTTACCAAAACAACCTGTTTTTCAAATGCCATAAAACCCCCTAAAAACCGCCTATAATTTTAACAGAGTAGCTTTATCTTTTCCAGTATTTTGTATATAATAATGTTTCATAGTGTTGAAAATGTAATTAATCTTTATTAAGTAATTAATACCAAACTAATAAGTCATTACATCATCTTGATTTTAATTTATAGATTTGTAATTTCCAAAACAACACCAGGATATTCAATCAGTAATTAATAATTATCCTGTTTTTGAAAGAGAGGAAGTATGATCGGTAAAGTTTATCTAATAGATGTTACAAATAGGGATGGGGTGCAGACATCGCGCATTCTTCTTCCAAAATTATCAAAGACACTTATAAATATTTACCTCGATGAAATGGGTATCTATCAAAGCGAAGTAGGGTTTCCAACATTAAAACATGAAATAAACTATATTAATGCAAATCTTAAACTTGTTAAACTCGGCGCAATAAAAAGAATTCATCTCGAAGGCTGGTGCAGGGCAGTTCCAGAAGATGTGCAACTTTCATTCAAAAACTGTCCGGAACTGAAACACATTAATGTATCGATATCCACATCAGAAATAATGATAAAGGGAAAGTTCCAGGGTAAGAAGAGCTGGAAGGATATTGTAAATTCAATGGTTGAATCAGTTAAAACTGCACGTGAACTCGGTGCTGAGACCATAGGTATAAATGCCGAAGATGCCTCAAGAACCGAACTTGACAAACTTATTGATTTTACACTTGCAGGAAAAGAAGCCGGAGCAGACCGTTTCAGGTACTGTGATACACTGGGAGCTGATGACCCTATAACAATATATGAGAGAATTAAAAAAATATCGCTTGCCACAAATTTCCCTTTAGAAATGCACTGTCATAATGACCTTGGCATGGCTGAGGCTGTATCATGTGCAGGTGCCCAGGCTGCTATTGAAGGTGGTGTTGACGTTTATATTAATACAACCATTAATGGTTATGGCGAGCGGTGTGGAAACTGTGATCTTGTATCTACTATTCTTGCTCTTAAGTTTTCACATGGTTTAAGCAAAAAAGAGCCTCTTGACGAAAATGTAAATTTAAAGAAATCCTGGAAGATAGCAAAATATGCATCCTATGCTTTCGGGCTTCCTATTCCAATCAATCAGCCGGGGGTCGGAGCAAATGCATTCGCACATGAGTCCGGTATTCATGCAGATGGCACACTTAAAAACAGACGGAATTATGAACTATATGACCCAGAAGACGTAGGTAGAGGAGAACCTGAACTTCTTGAGACAGGCAGAATAATAACTACCGGTGAGTACGGCGGAATTAAAGGTTTCAGACATGTCTATGACAATCTCGGCATACAATTCCACAACGATGAAGAGGCAAGAACAATATTAGAGCTTGCACAATATGCAAACCTTCATACCCAGAAACCATTGACAGACGATGAACTTCGCCTAATAGCTACCTATCCTGATATATTAAGAAAAATACTTACGTTAAATCCCGTATAAAGAGCAGGGGGCAAGGGGTAAAGTGTGAGGCTTCATATCTGCCTGGGCAAAAATATTGTGAATTTTGTCCACTTCCCTTCTTCACTCGTGACATCTATTTTGCCCTTATGGCTCTGGATTATTTTGTAAGTAATTGAAAGGCCAAGACCTGTTCCTCTGTCCTTTTTCGTTGTAAAAAAGGGTTCGAAAATTTTCGAGAGGATGTTATTCGGAATACCTTGACCGTCATCAGATATTTCAACAACAATACCTGTTTCATTCTTAGAAGTACTAATGTTTATCTCTCCACCTTTCTGGGACATCGAATCAATAGAATTATTAATAACATTAATAAAAACCTGCTTTAATTGATTCGGATCTCCTGTAATTAAAGGAAGCTCAGAATATTTTTCTGATATCTTAATCCTGGCATCTTTAATCTGTACATGAAGAAGGGAGATAGATTCCTTTATCAGGTTATTTATTTCGACCTCCATTATCTCAAGGGGTCTCTTCCTTGAAAACTCAAGTAGTTGATGTACAATATCTCTTGCACGCATGGATTCTCTTTCGATTATATCTATGTCTCTCATAATATCGTCTACATCGGTTTCCTCTTTTACAAGCTCTGCATAGCCCATTATACTCGTTAATGGATTGTTTATTTCGTGGGCAACATTTGAGGCAAGCTCGCCAATAGCGGCAAGCTTTGCAGCCTGTATAAGCTGTTCCTGTGTTTCTTTAAGTTCCTGCATCTGCTTCAAAATTCTGTCGTTACTCTCTTTAAGAGAAATGCTCATCTCATTAAATGCGTTTATCAGTTCTCCGAATTCATCCTTTCCTTTATAGTCTGAGGTGTACCCTAATTCTCCTGATTTTACCTTTCTGGCTGCACTAACAAGTTCTGCTATGGGATTTGACACTGCTTGTGCCAGCGAGACAGCAATAGCAAGTGCAATAAAAAATGTAAGGATAAGAGTTACAAAAAGTATAATCTGTGAATTCTTAATATCACTCATCGCTTTTATTGTTCTGTCATTCAACCTCTGATTCGCAATAAATGCCATCTCCTGAGTCTTTGAAAGCAATGACTGCCCTATCTCTGCACCAATGTTCTGTAATTTCTTAAACCTTTCCGGGTTAGCAGTTGTAGTTATGAAATAACTCAAAGCCTCTTTATACTGTTCCACTAAGTTCCTGATATCTTCAATCTTTGCTGAAATCTCCTCATTATGATGACATCCCATACAGCTTTTTACTGAATTATCAAGACCTGTAACATTTTCAATTATAACGTCGAGTCCTTTGCCAAACTCGGTTCCTATAGTATAAAGGTGTATCTGAACAGTATGGACATTGATGACAAGGTCCTGACGTATTATCTCTATCCTGTGAAGCTTTACCAGTGATTCAAGATCCGAGGTTGTTCTATTGATATAAATTATGCTCATTCCAGCACCTATTGAGAACAGGAGAAATAAAAAAAACAATGATAGAATAAGCTTCTTCTTCATAAATTACCTGATATCATTTAATGTTAATCTCTGCCTTTTTTATTAAATCAAAGACTGGCTTGAAATCATCCTTATTAGAACTAATAAATCTCAATGCCCCAAACTTCTTCAAAACCTCTTTGCCTTCAGGATTTTTATCCATATCTAAAAGTGCTTTTTCTAACCCAAGCTTCAACTCAGGAGAAATGTCATTCCTCAGGCAAAGGGTAGTATCAGGTACTTCCTGAGACGTTGCTATAATCTTCAGTTCATCCTTAATCCCCGGATGCTTCTCAAGTACTCTCTGGTAAAACCTGCTTCCTGCGGTACCAACATCTGCCCTGTTATCAAGAACAGCATATACTGCAGAATCATAGCTCCCTGTAAAAAAATATCCGCTGAAATATTTATCAATATTACTGACTCCATTATCCTTAAAGAAGGCAATGGCGAATACATACCCACTTGCTGTTGCCCTATCAACAAATGCTATTCTTTTGTCTTTCATATCCTTTACTGACTCTATTCCACTGTCTCTTCTGACAAATATATAGCTTTTAATTGTAGATGTTCCATTAATGTTCAACTGTTTTGTTATGGGTTCTACTTTAAGTTTTGATATAGCAAGAGTAGCCGTGAATGCCTCAAAAAAGGCACCGTCCATCTTCATCGATACAAAACTATCAATAACATCACCATACTTGCTGAGGATGGTCAATCTTACCTTAATACCTAGTTTCTCAGATAGATATTCAGCCAAGGTTCTGTAACGGTCCATCTGTTTGAAGATATTCTCTTCAGGGATAAGTCCTAAAAGCACCTCTTTCTGTTCGGAAAACACTTTCAAGGGGGTCAGTGAAACAAGCATTAGAGTAACCGATGCAACTATCTTCAATTTTATATCTTTAAATTTATTTATAATCATTTTATTATTTTTGTAGCCTCTGCTATAAGATCCATCGAAAGACTGAGCCCGATAGCATTGGCTTCTTTCATGTTAAAGATAAGCTCGGTACTGCTTGATGATTCAGCATGAATCCTATCTACAGGTGTTCCTTTAAGAATTTCTATAACCTTTAATGCAGCCTTTTCACCCTGTTCATCAGGTTTTGCAGAAAGGGTAATAATTACCCCGCTTTCTTCCCTGTCTAAAAGTACTGAGACTGCTGGAATTTTGTTAGCCCTCGCAATCTTGATAATATCAACAGCTGCCATGTTAACCAGGGAACTACTAGTAATAAAAAAAGCATCAGATTTTTTACTAAATAACATTCTCTGGATATCATCAGGTCTTTTTAGCCTTATCCTCTCAACACTAAAATTGTACTGTTTTGAAATTTTCACCAATTCCAATAACTGGTAAACAGAATCTATCTCTGCATCATGATAAATAACTCCAAGGCTTGAAATAGTGGTCAGACCCTTAAGGTATCGAATGAGGCTCGAAACAGGAACTTTGAAACTAATACCTGTTATATTCCTGGATTTTATGCCCTTTGCAACAGGTTCATAGACACCTGAATAGACAACCGGAATTTTTACCCCTTCATCTTTAACTGCCACTGTTGCAGGGGCACCGTATGTTACAATTAGATCAACATCAACTGCCACAAGTTTCCTCACAGCATTACTCAGCGAGATATAGTCAGGATGAGGCTTCTGGATTATAAGCTTGATATTTCTGGAATATCTATTCTTCCTGAGTTTAGAGATGAAGGCATCATGCATTTCATTGTAATAGGGTATATCTCCCGTCATGATTATACCGATAGTCTTCTCATCAGCAAAGGCGGGAAAGCTTAAAAAGATTAAAAACACAAAAAGCAGGACCTGTAAATAAATTAGACTTTTTATCCTGAATCTTGTATCTTTAATCATCAAAAGAAGTACTCACTATCATTAATAGATACCGTTGTATCATATGATTAGCTATATAAACTAAACATCTATGTTGCTTAATCACCTACATCCTTGTTTAATTTATACTGGATAATAATGCAGTGTGTCAAGGATTAAGGTTTGGAGCATTATTTTACCCCCATTAGAAAGTACTGTTATTTTCTTAACTAAGAGTTATAAAGCCACATCCTTTCTAACGGTGTTTACAGTTGAATTATTACTGATTTCTTAAATAAAATATAAAATAATTATTCTAATCAATTTTAAATGTTAACATAATTTTGGGAGGAAAATATGGCTGAAACAATAATCGATATCGATGGGATGACTTGCCAGCACTGTGTTATGAGGGTTAAAAATGCTATAGAGGGTTTAGGTGATATTAAAGATTTGAAAGTCGAAATAGGAAAGGCCAAGGTAACCTACGATGAAACAAAAATCCAGAAGACAGATATCGAAAATGCGATTATAAAATCAGGCTATAGAATTAAAAATTAATTATATTTATCTTCTCAGTTCTCCACCTGTATTTTGAACGATATATTTAACTAATGAGTGGTGAATAGATTCAACTTCGCTGTCAGTTAATGTCCTTTCATCAGATCTGTATATTATTCTGAATGCAAGGCTCTTCTTGTTCTGTGGAATATTCTTGCCTTTATAATAATCGAATAGCTCGACATTTTCTATGAATTCTGATTTGAAACTATCTATAACATCTACAATTTCTGCTGAGCTTATATCTTCATCTACAATTATTGCAATATCTCTCTGAACAGAAGGATATTTGGGAATCTGGCAGTATGTCAACCTTTCAGGCAGAAAAGACAATATTTTATCTATGTTTAATTCAAAGACTATAATCTCTGGCTTATGAATTTTCAGGTTCAGGCTTTCAACGACACTTGGCCCCAGTTCTCCGATAAAGCCTATCTTTACGTTTTTCAATATTATGTCAGAGGATTTTCCTTTATGTAAGAAGCCCTCTTCAGAGGGAATAAATGAGCATCCATTGATTTTTATATCTTTAAAAAGGGATTGAATAGCTCCCTTCACAACAAAAAATGCAGGTGCATCATATTTCCAGACTGAAGAAATATTCTCTCTGTAAAAAATCCCCGCCAGTCTTAATTCTTCAGATGGAAGTTCTTTCCCTTGATCCAGGTATATCCTTGCAATCTCAAAAAATCTTATATCGTTTATATCTCTTGAAAGATTATAAACACAATTATTTATCAAAGAAGGGATGAGGGTAGTCCTCATCAGGGAATCCTCCTGCCTTAAAGGATTTTTGAGCTTTAAATACCTTCTCCTGATATTGTCTTTTGATAATAACAGCATATCGAGCTCATATTGGTTCATAAAACTGTAGTTAATAACCTCTGTAAATCCCGCTTTTCTTACTGCTTCCCTTATTTTGTTGATATTAATCTCTTTCCGGTTCAAGACCCCGTCAGACAAAACTGCCCTGGGAATCTCAGCAGGTATTCTGCCGTAACCAAAAATCCTTGCTATTTCTTCTATAACGTCAACATATCGTGTTATATCGCGCCTGTAAGAAGGAACAAATACTTGAAAATTTTTGCCTTTATCTTTTGCTTTAATCCCGATACTCTCAAGCATCCGAAGTATTTCACCCTGCTTTAAGTCAGTACCAATAAGTGAATTCACCCTGCTATAACTGACTTCTATTGTTTTAGGTATGTACCTTTCCGGATAGACATCCACAATTTCATGGACTATGCCCCCTCCTGTCTCCTTTATAAGCATGGCTGCCCTGTTTAGTGCATTTTCAAGGAATATAATATCGGTTCCTCTTTCGAATCTATAAGAAGATTCACTTTTTAATCCAAGTTCTTTCGATGTCTTTCTTATTGAGATAGGATCAAAGTATGCACTTTCAAGAAAAATATTTTTTGTTTCGAACGTCACTCCTGATTCCTCTCCCCCCATAATACCTGCGATAGCTACAGGATTCTTTTTATCCCAAATTAAGAGAGAATCCTTGGACAACTTTCTTTCGATTCCATCAAGCGTAGTAAAGCTTCTGTTTTTCCCGGCTTTTGCAACTATAATTTTCCCCCCGTAAAGCTTGTCTGCATCAAAAGCATGCAATGGGTGACCAAGTTCAAGAAGAACATAATTTGTTATGTCTACAATATTGTTATTCAGTGATCTGATCCCGCTTTTTTCAAGACGTTTTTTTATCCATTCTGGAGAATCGGAAATAGCAACACCTTTAATTAACCTGCCTGCATATCTATTGCATAATTCCGGGTTTAAAATCTCCACCTGAATATCGGAGCCCGGCAGGGTTCCTTTAATACTTGTATCATATATCTTTAGTGTCAACCCAAAAGCAGCAGCCACTTCTCTTGCAATGCCCAAAATACTCAGACAATCAGGCCTGTTTGGAGTTACATCGACTTCAAATACAGCATCACCATCAATAGTCTCTATTCCTTCCACCTCCAGGCCGACCATTGTCAATTTGACAGCGATCTCATCTGGAGAAGCTGAGATGTCTACAAATTCTTTTAACCATTCTAAAGGAACCTGCATTAATCCTTACCTTTATTCTCAGAACTGATTTAGAAATCTCAAATCATTCTCGAAGAAAAGCCTTATATCATCTATTGAATATTTCAGCATGGTAATTCTTTCTACACCCATACCAAAAGCAAATCCGGAATATTCTTCCGGATTATATCCTACTATTTCGAATACTCTTGGATTTACAAGGCCTGCTCCAAGTATCTCTATCCAGCCGGTTGTCTTGCATACCCTGCAGCCTTTGCCTGAACAAAATATACAGCCGATATCCACTTCAGCACTTGGTTCTGTAAAAGGAAAATAACTCGGTCGAAATCTCACAGGGGTATCTTTACCAAACAGGCTATGAATAAATGATTCAAGGACGCCTTTTAGATGACTGAAAGATATACCCGTGTCAACCATTAATCCTTCAACCTGATGGAACATTGCGGTATGAGAGACATCGGCATCACATCTGTAAACCTTTCCAGGTGCAATAATCTTGAGCGGGGGTTTCCTCTTTTCCATTACTCTTATCTGCACAGGGGAAGTATGTGTTCTTAGGACTACATCATCTGAAATATAAAATGTGTCCTGCATATCTCGTGCTGGATGATTCTTGGGTATATTCAATGCCTCAAAGTTATAATAATCAAGCTCTATTTCAGGGCCTTCTTCTATTGCAAATCCCATCGAAACAAATATATCCTTTATTTCTGAAAGAACCTGGTTTACAGGATGTTCTCTGCCAAAAGGCGTGAATCTTCCCGGCAGTGATACGTCTATCTTTTCTGTCTTTAGTCGCCTTTTTTTCTCACTATCTTTTAATATTAGCTCTTTGTTCTTCAGGTTATCTGTAATAAAATTTTTTATCTCATTGAGTACACTCCCGTACAATGGTCTCTGATCCGGAGGTATGGTGGAAAGAGTTTTTAACTTGGAAGTTACAAGACCTTTTTTACCTAAATACTTAGTTCTGATATGCTGGAGATCGGTCAGGCTTACAACCGATTCAATATCTTCCAGGAATGCTTTCTTTAAAGGGAGAAGTTCATCCACAGGGATAATTTTTATAAAGCTAATTGTTTTTTTACAGTCTCAGCTATCTGACTAAATGTCTTTGGGTCAGAATATGCTAAATCAGCCAAAGCTTTTCTATTTAATAAAATATTGGATTTCTTCAAACCATACATAAACTGGCTGTAATTCAAACCCATTGCACGAACAGCAGCGCTTATCCTAACAATCCAGAGAGATCTGAATTCACGCTTCTTAGCCTTCCTATCACGATATGAATACTGAAGAGCTTTGTCAACGGCTTCAGTTGCTACTTTATATAGACGGCTTCTGGCACCATAATAGCCTTTAGCCATGTGAAGGACTCTCTTTCTTCTTTTTGTTGTTTTATAACCGCCTTTTACCCTGGGCATCTTCTCCTCCTTATCAGTAACAAGTTGAATTTAAATTGCTTTTCTATCTTGTTACTCGTTACTTTTCACTGTTTTACAGATATGGTAAAAGTCTTTTTATTTTAACACGATCGCTATCTGAAACAATAACTGCCTTTCTTAAACTTCTTGTTCTTTTAGCAGGTTTTCCCGTTAAGAGATGGCTTTTATATGCCTTTCTTCTCTTAATCTTTCCTGTTGCAGTCAGTTTAAATCTTTTGGCCGCTCCTCTATGTGTCTTCAATTTAGGCATATTTTCCTCCAAAACAAACTATAAGATAGGAAATGAGAAGTTATAACTTCAGTCCTTATCCCTATTTTTATGTCAAGAATTATAGATTATAACTCAAAAAAAAATATTTGTCACTTAAATGAGGTTGAAATTAAAAAATGATAATTAGGACTTGGAACTCCTTACTCCTTACTCCTTACTCCTTACTCCTTACTCCTTACTCCTTACTCTTTACTCTTTACTCCTTACTGTTTACTCTTTGCGCTCTGCTCACTGCTCCTTGCTTTTTGCTCCTTTTATGATTTAGGGGCAACTACCATTATTATATGGTTGCCTTCAAGTTTAGGCTGCTGTTCTATTTGAAACTTACCTTTGAGCTCCTTGGCTATCTTTTCGAAAATCTTCATACCATACTCTGGACGAATTATTTCACGTCCCCTGAAATACATGACAACTTTTGCCTTATCACCTCCTTCAATAAAACGATTTATATTCTTTATTTTCAGGTCAAGGTCGTGTCCATCGATACGGGGTCTTATCTTGATTTCTTTTACATCTATTGTCTTCCTCTGGGAATGCCTCTTATTAAGCTGATATCTATACTTTCCAAAATCCATTATCTTACAAACAGGCGGGACTGAGTTAGGCGCTACCTCAACTAAATCAAGATCTCTTTCAGATGCAATGTTCAAGGCATCTTTAATCGGCATCATACCGATCTGCTTTCCATCAGTATCGATGAGTCTTACTTCTTTGGCTTTAATCTTTAAATTAACCCTTACATGTTTAGAATGGTCTTTCTCGGCTATGTTCTACCTCCTTGAGTTTATCTCATCTTTAAGAAAAGATATTAATTCTTCAGGACTATATGGGCCTAAGTTTTTCCCATTACGCATCCTGAGCGGGACCTTTTTTCCCGATACTTCCTTATCACCTATTATAACTGAATATGCTATTTTTCTAATAGTACTCTTTCTTATCTTATTCCCTATCTTTTCATTGTCAGTGTCAAGTTCAGCTCTTATATCACTTTTTTTAAGTTCTAATGCGAGTTCTTCAGCATATGATGAGTGTCTCTCAGCGATTGTCAGCAAAGATACCTGAATAGGTGCGAGCCAGAGTGGAAAAGCACCGGCATAATGCTCGATTAAAACACCAAAAAATCTCTCGAGAGAGCCCATTAATGCCCTGTGTATCATAATAGGCCTGTGATCCTTTCCATCAGCTCCCCTGTATTTCATATCAAACCTCTCAGGGTTATTAAAATCAACCTGAATGGTGCTGCACTGCCATTGTCTCCCCAATGAATCCTTCACCTTTATATCAATCTTTGGTCCATAAAATACACCTGCACCTGGATCAATTTCGTAATTTAGATGCCTTTCTTCAAGTGCCATTTTGAGTGCATTTGTCGATTTCTCCCAGATTTCAGGAGATCCTACATATTTTTCAGGCATTGTTGACAGATAGACATCATAATGTTCAAACCCGAATGTCTTCAGGATGAATAGTGTGAAATCGAGTACACGTAAAATCTCCTCTTCTATCTGATCATCTCTGCAGAAAATATGAGCATCATCCTGTGTAAAACCCCTTACTCTTAAAAGACCATGAAGTACTCCAGATTTTTCATACCGGTATACCGTCCCGAGTTCTGCGTATCTGACAGGAAATTCACGGTAACTCCTCAGGGAAGATTTATAAACTGCAATATGGAACGGACAGTTCATTGGCTTGATTTCGTATTTAATCTCGTCAATCTCCATAGGCGAGTACATATTTTCTCTGTAATAATCAAGATGTCCACTGCGGTTCCAAAGTTCAAGCTTTGCAATATGAGGTGAGTAAAGAATTTTATAGTCGGCTTTAAGGTGCTGATTTGTCCAGAACTCCTCGATTATCTTCCGTATTAAAGCACCATTTGGATGCCAGAGAATCAGACCTGATCCTATCTCATCGCTGATGCTGAAGAGATCCAGTTCCCTTCCCAGCCGCCTGTGGTCTCTTTTTTTGACCTCTTCCAGAAAATCAAGGTATTTTTTTAGATCCGTACTGTTATTAAATGAGGTGCCATAAATTCTCTGGAGCATTTTATTCTTCTCGTTGCCTCTCCAGTAGGCACCTGCAGTATTCAGAAGCTTGAATGCTTTGATTCTGCTTGTGGAGGGCAGATGCGGCCCTCTGCATAGATCTATAAATCCATCTTCCTCATATATGGATACATTATCTTCTTGTATCTCCTCAAGAAGCTCAACCTTGTACTTCTCACCCATTGAATTAAACATGCTAATAGCTTCAGACCTTGGTATCTCTCTCCTGATAAAAGGTGACCCCTTGCTTATTATCGATTCCATCTCCTTTTCTATAGAGATGATATCTGCAGGAGTAAATGCTTTTTCAATATCGAAATCATAATAAAACCCATCCTGTATTGCCGGGCCAATGGCTATTTTTGCCTCGGGAAAAACCCTTTTTACAGCATGGGCCATAACGTGTGCAGTGCTGTGTCTGTATATTTCTTTTCCGATATCGGAATTAAAGGTAATGATTTCGACTGAATCGTTCTCCTTGATTGAATGAATTAAATTGAGATCACATGGTTGGCCGTTTATCTTTAAAGCTATCGCTTCTGTTTTTTTGAGATGCCTTTCGATTTCAGAAATTTTGCTTATATCCAGTTCGCTTCCGTCTTCGGCTTTCAGCTTTATATTCAAGACCTCCATCTATGTTATATATGAAATTATCATACATGATATTATTTTCATATTTCAATAAAGTTTAGCGGGCAAAAAATTTAATGCCCTGCATTCCAGGAAAGTCCATAATAACAGTAATTTGATGATCTTTAATGGTAGGCCCGGCCCCGACTTTTCTGGACGACCTCTGATTTCAATGGTAGGCCCGGGCGGTTTCGAACCGCCGACCTCTACCGTGTCAAAGAACTCCAGTAGAAAAAATAACTTACCTGATTTTACTAATTTACTTAATTTACTGATACTTACAGCTATAGGGGTAGAAGGGATTTACTCTCTTTTACCCCCTTTTTTATTACTCATTAGCACAATTTTTAGCACAATTATAGAAAGGAAAAAGGAAATGGAAAAGATAATAGACATAAAAGAAGCAAAATCTAAAAAATACTCACAAGCAGTAAAGTGAAAAAATACAATCAAGAACACACTAAAAACTTAAACTATAAGCCCCTGGGGAAACCTGGGGGCTTATTTATTCTTTCACCTGCTACTGTTGAAAAAGCAGTAGTTCCCAAAAGTGAGTATTAACGGTTGTAATGTTTAATGTGAAGCTCTTTGAATTGAACCATGAAGTACATTAAATATAATAAAACCAATTTGCAAACAAAAAATCATGCACAGTCGAAAAAGGTACCGCTGTTTCAATTTAACAGCAGCGTTTTGTTAGAGATTCTTTTATTAAAATCCAAATAAGGTTTTTAAAATCGGATTAATTGCTTGCCAAATTGTTAATAATGTTCCAGCGGTAGACACTTTACTTTCTATAGATTCAATAGTTCTTTTTAACATGCCTTTCTTTTGAAGAGATTTTTCTGCAAGAAGCTGTTCTGATAAAAAGGAAACTTCCTCAAGCAGTTCATCTTTTATGTCTTTATTAATCTCTTGTGATTTCAGCATGGACTCTGTGAATAACGATAATAACTTTGCAATTTCGGGATTAACCTGATTATTAATATTATTCATCGATTGATTTAGGTTATTAATTTTTCCTGTATTTACCGAGCCTACTACACTTCTATCTATATTTATAAAATTATGAGTAACATTACCCTTATGTACTACAGGTTGTGGCATTTGAATACGTGAAGAAGTTGGTATGCCAACTATCTCATCCATTTCATCTTTTAAAAAATTGATCATTCTATTATGTTCAGCTATTTGTTGATGTTGAATTTTCATTAATTTTTCGTAGCAATGTAAACAAAGAGCATGTCCTTCTACGTTCCACATTGCTACATTTTGACATTGGCTACATGTTGGCATTTTTTCTCCTTTTGTATTTCTAACAATTATTATACCAATTTGGTATTTTCTATTCTCAAAAAGAGATTAACACATTTTTTTGAGTTTTTGGAATGGTTTATGAACTTCAAGAAAGAACCCAGAAAGCAGATGAATAATCCCGCTTTTAAGCAACAAAAGAGACAGGAGACCACTTCCCTGTAAGGGTAGTTACTGATATATTTTTACTATAAATAACAAGCTGTTATAAGATGCTGTGCTAAGGATTGTGCTATTGATATAGCTTGCTCTTTGACAACTCAATTTTTCTTTTTTTTATTGATGTGAAGTGAGGATAACACCTGCAAGTCTTTAAACAATGAGGGATATCAAGATTATCGATAACACCTACAAGTCAATAGAAATGATCAGAAGGGTTAGGTGAAGATTTCAGGAGTAATACGCATGTAACGCCTATATAACCTTCACGCCTTTTCAGTAAAGCCTAAGACATGACACGCATCACCCTCGTCAGGGTGATATGGTTGTTAGGTTGCTTTTCAATATGCATATCCTATATCTAAATATAAGTAATAACATACAAAAACTTATGAATTATTTTTTGAAAAAACAGTTATCCATAAATATATAAACCAAAAGATAGGTAGGGAAAGAATTACCCATCCTAAAAAAGTTAAAAAACATCCCTTTGATGGCCGATTTATACCAGCACTTAAGAAAGTTCCTGTGAAATTGCCCAAATCATCACCAAACCATATTAATGCCAATGGCCATATAAGAAATTGAATAGTACGTAGGAACAACGATTCTCCACCCAATAATACAGCAATAATTAAATAAATAAGCGAGATAATAATAGATATTAATCGGTCAGGACTAAGAAATGGAGTTTTTGGTAATATATAACTCATGTAACAGTGTTATATCGTTAGAACAAATAATCTAGCAACCTAACAATTAATATACTATATCTTTTTGCGATTATTTTGTTCTAAATCATATCACAGGAAAAATGTGCCTGCAATCATATTGAATTCTGATTGAAATCTTTAGTCTTTGGAAGGGCTTTGCTAGTGAGGACTTCAGGAAGAAAGATTTATAAATTTTCAATAGGACAGGATAATAGTTATAGGAAGGAAGAAAGTCTGCAAAGTTC
>JABAOC010009296.1_pt1 | contig 39442 bp, 45 predicted proteins | sample 7062161 | NCBI WGS metagenome assembly JABAOC01 (sample SAMN14538625, study PRJNA623070) | marine sediment metagenome | biome: marine biome [ENVO:00000428]; feature: marine pelagic biome [ENVO:01000023]; material: deep marine sediment [ENVO:00002113] | place: India: Gulf of Khambhat ... | reverse complement strand
TACTTCATGATATCGCTGATGACCCCGGCGCCAACGGTCCTCCCACCCTCCCGAATGGCAAACCGTAACTCCTTCTCCATGGCTATAGGCGTAATTAACTCCACCGATAACGACGCATTGTCCCCAGGCATCACCATCTCCACCCCCTCGGGTAACGTCACCACACCCGTCACATCCGTCGTCCGAAAATAAAACTGCGGCCGATACCCATTAAAAAATGGCGTGTGCCGCCCCCCCTCCTCCTTCGTCAAAATATACGCCTCCGCCTTAAACCCCGTATGGGGCGTTATACTACCAGGCTTCGCCAATACCTGACCCCGCTCCACATCATCCCGCTTCGTCCCCCGCAACAATACCCCAATGTTGTCTCCCGCCTGACCCTGATCCAACGTCTTGCGAAACATCTCCACCCCCGTACACACCGTCTTCTGCGTCGCCCGTATCCCCACAACCTCAACCTCCTCACCAACCTTCACCATACCACGCTCAACTCGCCCCGTTACCACCGTACCACGACCACTAATCGAAAATACATCCTCTATCGGCATCAAAAAATCCTTGTCCACATCCCGAACAGGCTCCGGTATGTGAGCATCAACCGCCTCCAATAACTCCCATACACACCGATACTCCTCCGCACCCTCCCAATCCTCAGACCTACTCTCCAACGCCCTCAACGCACTACCCCGTATAACCGGTATCTCATCCCCAGGAAAATCATACCCCGATAATAACTCCCGCACCTCCAACTCCACCAAATCCAATAACTCCACATCATCCACCATGTCCACCTTGTTCAAAAATACCACAATCGACGGCACCCGCACCTGCTTCGCCAATAACACATGCTCCCGCGTCTGTGGCATCGGCCCATCCGCCGCCGATACCACCAAAATCGTCCCGTCCATCTGCGCAGCTCCCGTAATCATGTTCTTAATGTAATCCGCATGCCCAGGACAATCTATGTGCGCATAATGACGATTCGCCGTCTCATACTCCACATGCGCTATCGCTATCGTCAACCCCCGCTCCTTCTCCTCCGGCGCCTTGTCTATCTCCTCAAACGCCATGTAACTCGCAAACCCCTTGCCCGCCAATACCTTCGTTATCGCCGAGGTCAACGTCGTCTTCCCATGATCCACATGACCAATCGTCCCCACATTTACATGCGGCTTCGTCCTCACAAACTTCGGCTTCGACATCGCTCGCCCCTCCTCCGTTTCATCCTATTCATGCGTAATTAGCCAATGCCAAACTGCCTTTAACCTTTGGAGGTTATCCTCCCAGCTAAGGAAGGTGGTACCCTTTCGTAATGGCAAAACTGCATGGTAAACGTGGCCCGTCCCTGAGTTGAAGACCTCAGATCCGTTGCGTAACCGAAGGTTTCAGCCAGCGGAACCTCGGCCAAAATGAGATGGCTCCCTGACCTGGACTCGATCTTAATAACCCTCCCCCTTCTTCCGTTTATATCACCAACGACTGAACCCAGAAATGCCTCTGGGACGATGATTTGAATCGACATCACAGGCTCCAGGAAGGCTGGGTTCGCCTTCCTCGCTGCCTCCTTGAACCCGATCGAGCCGGCGATCCGAAAAGCGTGCTCTGAAGAATCTACCTGGTGATACGACCCATCGAGTAATATCACCTTGACATCGACCATTGGATATCCCGCAAGCACTCCCCTTTGCATTGCTTCGATGACGCCTTTCTCCACCGCGGGAATGTATTCCCTTGGGATTACGCCTCCAGTAATCCGATTTGAGAATTCGAATCCCCGCCCATGCTCCTGGGGCTCCAGCCTCAAAAAAACACGGCCATATTGACCGCGCCCACCGGTTTGCCGGACGAACTTCCCCTCTGATTCAGCCATCCTGGTGATGGTTTCCCTGTACGCAACCTGGGGTATCCCAACCCTGGCATCGACCTGAAACTCTCTGACTAACCTATCCACAATGATCTCTAGGTGGAGTTCTCCCATCCCGGAAATGAGGGTTTGACCCGTCTCGTCATCCTGCTCTACCTGGAATGAGGGATCCTCCAAGGCCAGTCTGTTCAAAGACACAGCCAGTTTTTCCTGGTCCCTTTTGGTCTTGGGCTCGATGGCGATGGAGATAACGGGATCGGGGTGGTGGATGTTCTCCAGAACAATGGGATCCTTCGCATCACAGATGGTATCTCCAGTCATCACCCGCTTTAACCCAACGGCGGCGAAGATATCTCCCGCGTGAACTTCCCTTATCTCCTCCCTCTCATTGGCGTGCATCTTCAGAAGACGGCCAATCCTCTCGGTATACCCTCGAGTCGCGTTGTATGTGGTGGCTCCCGTTCTCAATGCCCCGGAGTATACCCTAAAGAAGGAGAGTCGTCCAACGAAGGGATCGTTCATGATCTTAAAGGCCAGAGCGGAGAAGGGAAGGCTGTCGTCAGGCTTTCTCCATTGCTCCTCTCCATTTGGACCGACCCCCTTTGCCGGGGGGATATCAAGGGGAGATGGGAGGTAATCCACTACCGCGTCGAGCAGTGGCTGCACCCCTTTATTCTTAAATGCAGATCCACACAAAACGGGAACAATCTTCCTCTCTAACGTGGCCTTCCTTATCGCGGTTTTAATCTCCCCTTGGCCAATTTCCTCCCCCTCAAGGTATTTGGTCATGAGGGATTCATCCAGATCAGCAAGCCTTTCCAGCATTTCCTCCCGGTGATCGGCGACCGAATCCATGATGGCATCTGGGACATCCACCTCCGTAAATTCTGAGCCCAAGCTGGACTCATCATAGAGGATCCCCTTTTTGGTTATCAGGTCGACAACCCCCTCGAACTCTTCTTCGTGTCCCACGGGAATTTGGAGTACCAGGGGTGAAGCGCCGAGCTTCTCCCTGACCATCCGAACACACTTGGGGAAATCGGCCCCGACCCGATCCATCTTGTTCATAAATGCGATACGGGGAATGGCGAATTTATCGGCCTGCCTCCAAACCGTCTCCGATTGAGGCTCTACCCCCTCAACGGAATCGAAGATGGCAATGGCCCCATCCAAAACCCGGAGGGACCTTTCCACTTCCATGGTAAAGTCTACGTGACCAGGCGTATCAATGATGTTTATGCGGTGATCCTTCCAAAAACAGGTGGTTGCAGCGGAGGTTATGGTAATTCCCTTCTCCTGCTCCAACTCCATCCAGTCCATGGACGTAGAGCCTTCGTGAACTTCGCCCATCCTATGGATGACCCCGGTATAGTAAAGCATCCTCTCGGTGGTAGTCGTCNNGCAATGGTACGTGCCAAGTTCCACATCCCCGTCAAGACATAGGCTAACAGCCAACGTCTTTGAGTGATAAGAGGGGTTTGCACCATATCGCCCTCTCCCCTTACCATCGATAATGAGCAAAGGCCTTATTCGCTTCCGCCATTTTATGGGTATCTTCCCTCTTCTTTATCGCTGAGCCGCGGTTATTTGCGGCATCAATAAACTCGGCAGACAAGGCTTCCTCCATTGTCCTCTCGGGTCGCTGCCGAGCATATGTTATTATCCACCTAATGGCCAACGCCGTCTTCCTTTCGGGTCTGACTTCAACGGGAACCTGGTAGGTTGCCCCTCCGACCCGACGCGGTTTGACCTCAATCATGGGTTTAACGTTATCGACGGCTTGCTTAAATATCTTCACGGGATCCCCCTTGGTCTTTTCCCTGATGATATCGAAGGAACGGTAAAGGATCCCCTCGGCCACGCTCTTCTTCCCCATGCGCATGACGGCATTAACGAATTTAGCAACCAAGAGATCGTGGTATTTGGGGTCGGGCACAATCTTCCTCTTAGGAACTTCTCTTCTCCTCGGCATATAAGCTCATCTCCTACTTGGGTTTTTTCGTGCCGTATTTCGAACGACTCTGTTTCCTGTCCTCAACTCCAACTGAATCCAAAGTTCCCCTGATGATATGGTATCGGACCCCAGGAAGGTCCTTTACCCTGCCACCCCTTATTAAGATGACGGAATGCTCCTGAAGGTTATGTCCCATTCCCGGGATATAGGTGGTCACCTCCATGCCGTTTGTTAACCTCACCCGGGCAACCTTCCGCAGGGCGGAATTTGGTTTCTTGGGGGTTGAGGTATAGACTCGAATGCATACCCCCCTTTTCTGTGGAGATCCCTTCAAGGCCGGAGCAGTTGTTTTACTTTTGAGAACAGTTCGTCCTCTTCTGACTAATTGGCTTACCGTGGGCATCTCGCCCTCCCATGGGCCGTTTGTCAAATTAATTATAATACCTTATTTAATTCCCTTCTTCAAGGGTATTGGGCAAAACCTAAAAAAATTACCAGTTTTACCCCGTCATGTCAAGGCGTTTTTCCCCTCGTTTCCCCGGCTTTCCGCCTTGAGGCTCCATCTCATCATCGATATAATGTAACCGACTTATAGTTTCGAACACGAGGAGGGCGTGATGAAAGGTAAAGATGGGAGTTTCAGGATAGAGAAGGATTCCATGGGGGCGGTTAGGGTTCCCAAAGGAGCCTATTTCGGAGCTCAGACTCAGCGGGCCGTTGATAATTTCCCCGTAAGTGATCTCCGTTTTCCACGGGCCTTTGTTCGGGCCCTAGGGGTCATTAAATGGGCGGCCGCCCGGGCAAATGGAGAATTGGGATTATTGGAGGCGAATCTCGCAAAGGCGATTGAGAAGGCATCCCATGAGGTGATTGATGGGAAATGGGACGATCAATTCGTATTGGACATCTTCCAGACGGGGTCCGGGACATCCACCAACATGAACGCCAATGAGGTAATCGCCAATAGGGCCAATGAACTGTTGGGAAGCGCTATCGGGGGTAAATCCCCGGTTCATCCCAACGATCACGTCAATCTCTGCCAATCAAGCAATGACGTAATTCCGACGGCCATCCATGTAGCGGCAACAGAGCTGTTGAAGAAGGAGCTGCTCCCCGTTCTGCGGGAATTGCACAGAGCTCTCGTAGACAAATCCAAGGCCTTCAATAACATCATAAAAATTGGACGGACCCACCTCCAAGATGGTCTCCCCATACGGTTGGGGCAGGAATTTAGTGGGTACGCCCGTCAGGTCGAATTGGGAGTCCAAAGGATTGAGCGTTCCATGGATACCCTCTTGGAATTGACCCTGGGAGGGACAGCTGTGGGAACGGGACTCAATGCTCATCCCGGTTTCCCAGGGCGAGCTATCGGCCATATGAGCAAGAAGACCGAGTTCCCCTTTAGGGAAACGGTCAACCACTTCGAGGCTCAGGGGGCAATGGATGGGTTGGTAGAGGTAAGCGGCGCCCTGAAAACCCTCGCGGTGGGGTTAATCAAAATGGCTAATGATATTCGATGGCTGGGGTCGGGACCGCGTTGTGGCCTAGGGGAGATTTACGTGCCCGAGATCCAACCTGGTTCCTCAATAATGCCGGGTAAGGTAAACCCTGTCATCGCCGAATCCTTAATCCAGGTTGGGGCCCAGGTCATCGGAAACGACCTCGTCATAACCCTGGGGGGACAGGGGGGAAATTTCGAGTTGAATACTATGATGCCAGTAATGGCGCACAACTTGATTCAGTCCATCCAGATCTTGGCCACGGGAAGCGACAATTTTCGCAAACGGTGTATCGAGGGGCTCAGGGGTAATGAACAGCGCTGTGGAGAGATGGCAGAACAGAGCTTGGCCCTCGCTACCTCCCTTGCACCGGAAATCGGATATGAGAGGGCCGCTGAAATCGCCAAAAAGGCCTATACATCCAATAAGACCATCAAAGAGGTGGCGAAAAAGGAGGGGCTCTTCCCGGATGAAAAGCTCGATTCCCTCCTCAACCCGAGGAGGATGACCGATGGAGGGATTCTCAAATAGGGGAGCTCAAAAATTGTATGGTTCTTGAACCTCCACGATCATCTCGACCTCCACCGGCGATCCCAGGGTAAGCTCGCTCGTCCCTGTGGCAAGCCTTGAATCTCTCCCCTCATTCCCGAAGATCTCAACCAACAGGTCCGATGCCCAGTTCATCACCTTGGATTGGTCCTCAAATCCAGGGGCGCTATTGATGAAACCGGTCACCCGGACAATCCTTCGAACTCGATCCAGCTCTCCCACCACGGATTTAAGGGCCGCCAAGCAATTCAATGCCGCAACTTTTGCACATTCATACCCTTCTTCAAGGGTAAGGTCCCTCCCTATCTTACCCCTCGCCTTCAACTCCCCCTTAATTACGGGAAGTTGGCCGGAGGTAAAGACGAAATTTCCCGATTGTACCGCGGGAATATAGGAAGCTACCGGCTTGGGAGCCTGGGGCAGCTCCAATCCTAAGCTCATTATCCTTTTTTCGATTTCCACCTCACTCACCCTCTTTATGTTGCTCATCCACCCTTCGTCGGCATCGGATCTAAAACCCAGTTCCTTGGTGTAGGGCTCACTATACAGCCGTGGAGTTTCGCTAATTACATCCAGTCCTCATGTGAAGATAATATTATGAGAGATGTTTTTCAATCCCATCATGCTGAGGTCTACCTCCCAGAAGCTCGTTTAATGTCCCGATCTCGAACATATTTGCCATCGCTGCATACGGTCAAACCATAGCAAAAAATCGCTCTGCGGCATATCTTGGTACCTGGAACCACAACATAACTGCAGAGTTTGAGTTTCCAAATAATCAAAAATCTCGTATAATCCCCGGGAAAGGACCTGTTCGATGGGCAAAAAACTTCCCCTGGGCAAATTGAATTTCGATATCCTCGAGAAACTATTGGAAAAATATTTCCGAATCCTTGATGAACGCTTGGTTGTCGGACCAAAAGTTGGGGAGGATGCGGCAGTTATAGATTTCCCCGACCGATATCTGATAGCGAAAACTGATCCCATCACCTTCGCCATGGACGATATCGGCTGGTATGCCGTCCACATCAATGCCAACGATGTAGCCATCAGAGGTGCAAAGCCGAGGTGGTTTCAGGCGGCCATTCTTCTGCCCGAGGGACGTTCGACGGAAGGCCTCGTGCAGGAGATCTTTCGCCAGATATCACGGGCGTGTCGGGACTTGGGAGTTACCATCGTGGGGGGGCATACGGAAATCACCCACTCACTGGACCGTCCAATCGTTGTGGGATCTATGTTCGGGGAAGTCGATAAGGGGAAATTGGTAACGACATCAGGGGCAAGGCCTGGGGATGATATTCTGCTCACCAAGGGAATTGTCATCGAGGGCACGGCCCTTATCGCGAGGGAAAAATACGAAGATCTGCGGAAACGAGGATACGATGAGGAATTTATCCGGAGGTGCATGAACTACTTATACGAGCCCGGGATATCCGTGGTAACGGAAGCCCTTTTGGCAAATCGATTCGAAATTCACTCGATGCATGATCCCACGGAAGGTGGGTTGGCAACAGGTTTGTACGAGATGGCCAGAGCCTCCGGGGTCGGCATGATCATTTACGATGACGCGATCGATCTCCTCTCTGATTCCAAACAGCTTTGTGCTGAATACGACCTAGATCCGCTAGGCACAATCACCTCGGGGACTCTAATCTTGGCCACCAACACCGAAAACTCCAAAAAGGTGTTGGAGGTGTATCTCAACTCCGGCGTGAGGGCCTCGCTGATAGGAAAGGTGGAAGAAAAGAGTTTTGGGATAAAGATCCTCAAAGACGGCAAAAAACGGGATCTCAAATGGTCTGAGAAGGATGAGATTACCAGAATTTTTGAGTAATCGCCTATTCCTTCCTGCCTCAGTTTGTTAACTGGAAGGTGACCCGTCACGACACCCTCCGTTTCCTCGTGGCGTGGTTGTTCTGTCGTGGTCGTCCAATAGAGGAGGTACCATGGGTTTTTTGAGCCATCTGGAATGTTCAAGCTGTGGCAAGCGCTATCCAAAACGGGGTATCTACAATCTGTGTCAGTGTGGCAAACCTCTTCTCGTTCGCTATCGATTGCGGGATATCCAAAAATCTGTTCAAAAAGGGGACTTAGAAACCAGAGACCCTACCCTATGGAGATACAGAGAGTTCTTACCCATCGAAGGAGAAGAGAGTATTGTAAGCCTCAAGGAGGGATTTACTCCCGTTATTAAACTGGAGGGTTTGGGGAAAAAACTCGGCCTCGATGACCTTTACCTGAAGGATGAGGGACAGATTCCCACGGGAACTTTTAAGGCAAGAGGGGCTGCTGTTGGAGTTTCCAAGGCTAAGGAGCTCGGCATCAAAACCATTGCCCTGCCTACAGCGGGCAATGCTGGGGGGGCCTGGGCCGCCTATTGTGCAAAGGCAGGGATAGATCTTTTTGTAGTCATGCCCATCGATGCCCCGCATATCAACAAGAGGGAATGTCGGGCCATGGGCTCTCATCTCTACCTGGTGAAGGGACTCATCTCCGATGCGGGCCAGATCGTCAACCGAGGTGTAAGAAAATATGGTTGGTTTTCGGCGTCGACTCTTCAAGAGCCTTACCGCATCGAAGGCAAAAAGACCATGGGGTTAGAAATCGCCGAGCAATTTCGCTGGACCTTGCCCCATGTCATCGTTTACCCCTGCGGAGGCGGAGTAGGTCTCATTGGCATGTGGAAAGCCTTCGAGGAACTTCGAGAGATAGGTTGGGTCCGGGGGCTGAAAACGAAATTCGTTGCCGTCCAATCAGCTGGATGTGCACCCATCGTCAAGGCATTTGAACGGGGTAAAAAGGAGGTCGAATTTTGGGAAGGGGCAGAAACCATCGCAGACGGCCTGAGGGTCCCAAAACCTCTGGGGGATTTTCTCATCCTGGATGCCATTGAAAAGAGCAACGGAATGGCCCTCTCGGTCAAGGATGAAGAAATCCTTGAATCTGTTCAGCTGCTGGCAAAGGAAGAAGGCATATTCGCCTGCCCTGAAGGGGCTGCCACCCTTTGGGCCGCAAAAAAACTGAAGAAGGAGGGATGGATAAAGGGAGGAGAAACGATAGTACTGCTGAATACGGGTACTGGTTTGAAATATCCGCNNCACTCTTCAATAAGAGTGCCCCTAAAGCGAAACAACCCACTTTCAAGCAATAACTCATGCTGTCGTTTCCTCATTCTCATACGGGGGGAAAGGAAGCCGAAAGATTAGAGGAACGGGCAAGAATGGGCCGAAAATACTAGGGGATGCAATACTGCTGGTAGACATAATCCGACGGCGGATTTATGCAACGGCCTCACTACTGTCCTTCCGCGCGGTCAGTTCCATTCCGTGTTTCCTCTTTTTCACTTGCCACCGACACGTTGTCGATTTCGGGGGGGTATCGAAAAGTCTAGGGTTGTGATTGCTTTGCTGGAATGACAATGTTCCTATGAACCCATTCTTGAGGCTTACCTTTTCCTACTTTCAGCTTATACTAATTGCCCTCAAGGGAAATATGTTCGAGCTTCTCACCTCTAGTCGCCCTTCTGGCGAAAAGTATCCAGTTCCCGATCCCGTCCTTATGTTACATGTAGTTCTTGCGTAAACAAATTGAGACGTTTCCTCTGCAGGTGCCCCTGCCCGCGGCCTGACATCTGCATCTTGTGGAATGTCGCGCCTTACAATGGTGGAAGAAGTTTCGCTCACACCCTTCGGTTTATTTGACGAATCATTGCTGCATACTCCGATCAATTCATCTTGCGTGACTGAATGTGCGGCATTGAGGTTATTCTTAGCTGTCCCCTGATTTTTTCCCTTTAATAGTCCTCGTCATCGTTATTTTTTCACTATGCTTGAACTTCCTAAACAGGGCGGATAGAATAAATTTCGGGGCGATATCTCTCGGAGGAAGATATGGCGGCAAGTTTCAAGGATGCTCCTGCGACTTCTTTTCGGGAACGGGTCCACGTCGCCTGTGACCTGTGCGGCACTGACGAGCCGGAGTTTCTCTTCGAGAAGGAGACTTTCCGATATGTGCGCTGTCACCGGTGCGGATTAGTGTACGTAACGCCACGGCTTCGAGCAATCACCGAGCGACAAAAAGAATGTTACGAAGGGCACGCCTCCTTTTCCGGCGGCTTCGGCGAACTCGTGGCAAAAAAATACAACGGGCGCCGGAAAAGAAAACTGAGGGCGGAAGCAGCGAAGTACCTTCCCTACCACACCACCGGCCACATCTTGGACATCGGCTGCGGGCTCGGTGGGTTCCTCCAGGCCGCCTCAGAACAGGGTTGGCAGCACCCTGAGGGGATCGAAATCGCCCCTCGGGCCGCGCGCTACGCTGGAAGACTTTTTACGGTCCAAACACACCCGATTGAGGAAGTAAACTACGAAGCTAACCGCTTTGACGTCGTGCGCCTCAATAACGTCATCGAACACCTGGCCAGTCCCAAGGCTGTGATCCGCGCTGTACATCGAGTTCTTCGACCTAGGGGACTCTTTGTCTCCTCTACCCCCAACTTCCAATCTCTCTCCGTGGCTATCTGGGGGAGGGACTGGCCGTATTTTGGCGGGCAAGATCATATCTATCTGTTCAGCCCCGAGACCCTTACCCATTTGCTGGAGGACAATGGCTTCCGCACCATCCGGGTAAGAACCAAGGGCGTGCGCCTAGCCCTGAACGGTTACGCCGGCAAAACACCTCATACGCCACTATCCTGGATTCCTGAGGCAGTATCCACAGTGGCTGAAAGGGCTCTCGATTTGATCGTTCGCCTTACACTGAAGGGGCACCGGTTGAAGATTTGGGCCGAAAAAATCTGACGGAAGGGCCTTGAGTCCTCTACGGAAATGGAGCAGTAAAAACAAAAGGGAAATTCACGGGCAAGGGACCAATCATGGGAGACTTAAACCAATTAGATTTTATAGAAAAGAATATTGATAAATTCCAGGCGCCGTATTTGGAAATAGGGAGCAGATATGGTTTAACATGGGAGATTAGAAAGTTATTTCCAAACTCGGAATACATAGGCATAGATATGGAAGATGGTCCAGGGGTTGATGTTGTAGTAGATTTAGCTGAGGATTTTGAGTCTGTTGACACGATATTGAAACAGAAAAGGTTTAACACAGTTTTCTGTTTAAGTGTATTGGAGCATTGCTCGAATCCATTCTCGATGGCAGAAAACATCACAAATCTATTGAACAGAAATGGCTTTTGTATGTACCTATTCCTTTTCCTTGGGAATTTCATGCATTTCCATCTGATTACTGGCGCTTTGCACCGGAGGGGGTAACGATTCTTTTCCCGAAAATAGCGTTCAATTTTGAAAAGAGCACTATGTCGACATCTGATATTGGCGATATAAGAAACATCGACAAAGATCTCTGTCTGACTAGATTTAGTGTTTCTAAGGTTTTTGAGGCAAAAACAATATGGAATGGCCACTACGGCTGCTATCATAAAAGTGACCAAGAAGTCAGGAATTGCTCCATGGATCTTCAAGTATCGATATCTATTACCTCCGGTACTGATAAATATGATTGGCATAAAAGAGTAAGATCTTCGATCAGCTTCAAAGGGAATTCCGTGAATGGGAAATATGATTTCTCCCGATCACGGTCTTTCACGGTACCCCTGAATTTGTCGGTACAGTCCAAGGGACTATGAGTAATACTGAGGATAAGCTGGCAAAGCCGAATGGATCTGCCAGGGATGGATTTCAGTCAAAAGGTTACAAACTTGGACTACCGGGGGAGGCGACTTCTATTCCGTGGTCGGTGAAGGGTCGTCTTTAGGTTTCCTCCGGAAAACGACCATCGTTTCCCTATCCTCCTTTATTCCAGAGGAATGTTGGCTCACCTGACGCACCTCTTCCAAGGACTTCGATGGGCTCCCTTTTGTCTTGGTCGACTCCATCTCGTTCCTCATATGATCTATCGTCCTCTCTATCTCCCTGAATCTCCTCTCCATATAGGTCCTGTGGGAGATTTCTGCCACCTCCAGAAGTCTTTCGAACCGTTTGTAGACCTTATTACTCTTTGAATCCCAGTACACATTGGTTATGATAAATAAAACCACGATCATCGATGTAATGGCGATTACGTATCCAAAATGCTCCATATTCCCCCCTCCTTTAAAGGTTGAAAGAAACCCTCAATTTGCGCTCTAAATTGAAAACATTAATGATAACAATTGCTTTTACATTATATTCTTTATTAAGTCAAGAAAGTCAATTGTGGGGCCATGGTACACCTTGAAGGTAATAGAGATTTGACGATGGAGGATATGCAGGCCCAACCCGGGAAGGAGCCCTGAATCCAACCATATCATCCAAGAAATCCAGATGCCTGCCTGGAGAAAGAACGATACTGAATTGTCAGAACAGATGAGGTCAACAGAGATCATCCCCGGAAAAGCGATCTTTGGAATTGTGGGATAATGGTTTTCAGCTTCGAAGGGCGACTTTCCCCGAAAGCACACCATTTAATGATTGACAAATACGGCACAACTGATGATATAATGGTTTTGTCGAACCTTACTGGGGGAGGGGGAATCCCGCCTAAGACTCTACCTTGTCGTAGCTTTCCGTAGGGTTTGGCCTTTATCGGTGATTCGTTCCCCCTCCCTTCTCATATTTGGTCCCGACCCTTTCCAGAAATTTCAAGACTCTTTCCGCCGTCAGTTGTCCTTCATGGATACAATCGCCGATACCTATGCCCCGGTAGGCACATCCCGTCAGGTAAAGCCCTGGATAACGGAGAAGGACCTCCTCAAGTCGCTTCAACTTCTGCGCATGTCCAAGGGTGTACTGAGGCATTGACTTATGCCACCGGTATATTCGAGTGAGCACGGGCCGAGTCGCTACGCCCATAATATCCATCAATTCCTTCCGCACCACCTTCAGCATCTCCTCATCATCGAGGTCCACCAAATCCTCGTTGTGTGCACCACCCACAAAAGCCCTCAAGTGCACGGAATCGGGCGGGGACCGATGGGCGAATTTCACCGATGTCCAGGTGGAGGCCATGATCTTCCGCCTCTCAGCTCGGGGAATGACAAATCCAAATCCATCTAAGGGGTGACGAATCTCAGAGTCTCGGTAGACCAGTGAGATCACGGCTGTCGAAACATAGGGGATGGACTGGAGTACCTCTGATAGGGTCCCCGGAAATTCCTGAAGAAGCTCTGCCGTAATATAGGTGGGGGTGGCCAGAACGACACAATCAGCCCCCATGGTCTCGCCGCCCTCCAGGTGGACCTCATAGGGAGGGAAAGAGGTTTCTCCGATGCGATTTATACGGACGACCTTCTTATTGGGGAGAAGTGACTCCTCGTCGAGTCTCCCTGTAATGGCATCGGTCAACTCCATCATCCCGTTCAAAAGGCTCATGAACATTGTCCTTTTCGGGCCGGACCGCCTCCGAGCGAATTCCGCGGCCTTCCGCCTCCTGGCCAACATCCCCAGAATAAGACTCCTGTACTCATCCTCCAACTGGATAAAACGAGGGAATGTGCTGATCAAGCTCATGGTCTCGGGAGTACCGGCATGAATCCCGGCGACCAGGGGTTCGGCTATTTTTTCAAGGGCTTCCTTTCCCAGCCTTCGACGAACGAACCGGGCGAGGCTCTCCTCTTCGTCGGTACGTTTCCTGGGGAGGAAAAGATCCATGGCCATTCGGAGCTTCCCCGGAAGGGATATGAGGGAGCTCCTGAGGAAGGGAGTAAAACTCGTCGGGACCATGAGCATGAATCCCTCCGGCAACTCATGGAGCTTTCCCTTCGAGAGGATGAACACCCTGCGATTCTCCTCATTGGTGCACAGAAGGCGATCCCCCATGCCCAACTCTGCACAGAGCTGTATGGTCCACGGCTTTTCCGCCAAAAAACAATCGGGACCGCCTTCGATGATGAAGCCATCCACCTCTTCCGTGACGATACATCCCCCGAACCGCTTCTCCTCTTCAATCAGGATTATCTCCAGGTCGAACTTCGACCGGGCAGCTTCCTCTTGAAGGTAATATGCAGTGCTGAGTCCCGAAATTCCACCTCCGATAATGATCGCTCTTCTCAATCTCTCACCTCCATCTCATTTTGCGAGCGCCATTCCGAAGTAGCGAGGTGCTCGCGCACAATCCGGGAAAGGGCTTCAATGAATGTCTCGCACTCGTTCAGGGAAGGAGACCGTCTAAATGATATCCCCATCGATTCTGCCTGCTCCTTACAGAGGATATCGATGTCGTAGAGGGTTTCCACGTTGTCGCTCACGAATCCCAGTGGCGCTATCAGGACCTCCCGATGTCCCCCCTCCGCCAACTCTCGGAGAACCGTATCGAGCTCAGGCTCCAACCATTCACCGCATTTCCCCCCCCTGCTCTGAAAAGCCATTCGCCAGGGTAAGGGACCTGTAATCCCCATGACCCCTCTAATCGTCGCCTCGATCTGCTCCACATAGGGATCCCCAACAATGGCCTTTTTGGGAAGACTGTGGGCACTGAAGACGACCTTGACCCTATGGCGTACCTCAATGGGGAATTGAAGAAGCCCCTCTTGTAGCTTTTCCGCTAAAGCTTGGAGGAACAGCGGATGGGCGTGCCATCCCTTGACTACCGAGATCTCTCCTTCCCCTTCCGAAGCGGCCATTGCCTTCTGCAAGGCAAGCACGTATGGCTCGGTGCTCATCTTAGACTGGTAAGGGCTCAGGCTGAGGCCCACAACACGACGAACCCCATCTCTCCGAATTTCCCCGAAGGTCTCACCGATGAAGGGGTGCCAGTGTCTCATTCCCACATACACTTTGAACTTCTGGCCCTGCGCGTTTAGAATATTTTGAAGTCCTCGGGCCTGTCGAAGGGTGATCTTTAGAAGGGGCGAATATCCTCCAATCAGCCGGTATCGGCGCTTTGCCTCACGGAGCCTTTGAGCTGGAACCCCTCGACCCAAGACCGTCTGAAGGAAGGGTTCCACTTCCTCCGCCGAATTGGGACCGCCAAAGGCCATAAGAAGAACTCCGATATGTGACTGCCGTTGAGCCATTTCCCCCTATCTCTTGCTCAACCGATGGACGGTTTCCACCATGAAGATGGCATTTTCCACCGGAGTTTGCGGAAGGACTCCATGCCCCAGGTTGAAGATATGACCGGGGCGATTTCCCGCTGACTCCAAAACCTTCCGGACGTGGGCCTCAATCACCTGAGATGAGGCCAAAAGCACTGATGGATCAAGGTTCCCCTGGATGCCCACATCATGGCCCAAACGTTCCCATGCCTCTCCTAAATCGGTACGCCAATCGATGCCTATCACATCTCCCCCCGCCTCCTTAATGAGGTGGAGAAAACCGCTGGTCCCCACTGAAAAATGGATAAGGGGAGCCTGTTTCCCTACCTCATTGATTACCCTCCTGGAATGGGGAAGAACATAAGCCTCGTAATCCCAGGGACTTAAGCAACCCACCCAAGAATCGAAGAGCTGGAGCGCCTGGGCCCCTCTGTTGACCTGGGCATTTAAATATCGAATGGTGACCTCCGTCAGTTTTTCCATGAGGAGACGCCACAACGAGGGGGATTCCAACATGAACCTTTTGGTCCTCGAGTAATCCCTGGAATGTCCCCCCTCGATGAGATAACTGGCCAAGGTGAAAGGGGCCCCTGAGAATCCGATGAGCGGAATCCTGCCTTCGAGCTCTCGGCGAACCATTTCAATGGCCTTGAGAAGGAAAGGCACGTGTTCCTCGGGCTCGATGGGGCGAAGTTGCTCGACGTCGCTTTTCCCCGCTATGGGGTTCCGAATAACGGGTTTCCCTCCCTCGACGAATTCGAGCCCAATTCCCATCCCCTCCAAGGGGAGAAGGATGTCACCAAAGATGATTGCGGCATCGACTCTCAGCTTCCGGACGGGGAGCAGGGTTACCTCGGCTGCCAAATCAGGGGACTTACACAGGTCGAGAAAGCCGACCGTGCGCCGGATGTCCCGGTATTCCTCCATGTATCGCCCTGCTTGGCGCATTAACCAAACGGGGGTATATTCCGTCGGTTCCCTCCGGCAGGCCCTCAGAAAGACGTGATCTTCCCCCATGAAATTATCCCTTTTTGAGTTCGGTCTAAAAATTTAATTGGCCAGATATAACAAGAAATATATCATGCTCTGGAGGAGCGTTGTCAACCTTGAGCCCCTCAGAATTTTCCGTATGAACTGAGGAAATTCCAATTAAGTCTCGCCTAATAGGTATTTTCTGGAAATGCTTACCATATAGTAGTATTCTTATGTATCGGCAAGTGAGACCCAATATGCAGGTTGTAGCATGGAAATCATTTCAGCTGTTTTTGCCTGAATGACGGGTACCCAAGGAGATTTGGATGGCAGATTGATCGAACGAGCTGCATTGCGAGCTTCATTTCGAGGAGAGAGAAAAATGAGGATCGTACCGGCAATCCTGACCGAAAAACAACAAGACCTCAAGCTGATGCTTGACCAGGCAGAGACCTTCACCGATTTCGTTCAAATCGATTTCATGGACGGTTCCTTCGTCCCTTCCAGGAGCATCGCTCCGGAAGATCTGGCTGAGATCAAGATGACTATTGACTGGGAAGCCCACCTTATGGTGAAAGACCCCATCCACTACCTTTCTTCCCTCAATAGGGATGGATTGAAGAGAGTCCTCGTGCATTGGGAGATAGTGCCCCGTCCTGAATCCCTCGTCTCCGCCATACGAGATTTGGGATTCCATGTGGGTCTGGCCGTAAACCCCAAAACAACGCTCTCCCAGTTCGAGGAACTCGTGGGCCAGATCGATTCCGTTCTCTTCCTCTCGGTTCACCCTGGTTTCTATGGATCCCCGTTCATTCCCGAGGTCCTTGAGAAGATCGGGGAATTTCGATCCCGCTTTCCATCCAAGGTAATTGGTATTGATGGCGGAATCTCGCTGGACAACATTCGAGGGGTGAAATCATCGGGGGTAGATTACGCATGCGTGGGAAGCCGAATCTTCCGCCATGACGATCCTCGCAAAAGCTACGAAGAATTCCTGAAGGCTATCGGATAATCTCATTTCAAAGGAACCCCGCCCAATAGCGGCCCGTTGACCTTCATTCCGCTCTTTTCCTGTGGAGCACGATCTCTCATTTTGAGGTATAATACCGGGGAGGGAATTGAGATACCTCTTCCCCTCGAGAGTAAGGGAGGGCTATACGATGTTTGAGGGGTCCGAGAGGGTTTTGAACCAAAAGGGGAATGGTACTTTGGAGAAGCCCACCGGGGACTTACCAGCCCAGTTGAGACATGCCATTGGGGAACTCGAGGCCAAATTCCTCGATCTTGATGCCGGCCGTGTGAATTACCAGGCCATGAAGGGATCTCCGGAGTACGATGCCTATCTCCAAAAGGCCGGACTCTTGAGGAATTTCGATTTAAACCAACTCAAAGAACGCCAGGAAAAATTGGCCTTCTGGATCAACCTCTACAACACCATGGTGATTCACGGGGTGATCGATTGGGATATCCGGGAAAGTGTCAGGGAGAGGAATGGGTTTTTCACACGCCTCAAGTATAATATCGGCGGGCACCTGTTTTCCCTCAATGACATGGAGCACGGAATCCTCAGGGGCAATTCGAGACCTCCGTATAGGCTCTTCAGGCCTTTTGGGTCAGGGGACCCGCGGCTTCCGTTCACCGTCTCAGGTGTGGACCCACGTATCCATTTCACCCTGGTTTGTGGTTCCAGATCGTGTCCCCCCATCGGATTTTACACATCGGACCGAATCGATGAACAGTTGGACGTGGCAACGACAAGCTTCATTAACAGCCCGGAAGTGGAAGTCACTCCTTCCGAGAACCTGTTGAGGATTTCCCAGATCTTCCGGTGGTACCGCAGGGACTTCGGAGGAACCCACAGCGCCGTTATCGAATTTCTCCTCCAGCACCTGGATGCGGGCGAGAAGAGGGATTTCTTGGAGAGTCATAAAGATGCGGTAAGGGTCCGATACCGTGATTACGATTGGAGCTTAAATCATTGAGGCGCCTTTCCCTTATACCCGCAACCATCCTTTACACAGTGCAGGGTCACATCTCCTCTTCTACTCGACTTTTCTATGAGGAGTGGGGTACCGCACTGGGGACAGCTCTCCTGTACCGGCCTTCCCCAGGTAGCGAACTGACATTGAGGATAGCGGCTACACCCGTAGAAAACCTTCCCCTTACGGGTCCTCCTTTCCACTAATTCACCCCCACATGTCTCATTGGGACAAGGTATCCCGAGAGTCAGCGCTTTTGTCGTTAAACAACGAGGGTAATCGGAGCAAGCGAGGAATTTTCCGAATTTCCCATTCCTTACCACCATGGGACGGCCACACCGATCGCATCGGTGCTCGGTCTCCTCGTGGGTTTCGATAAGAATTCTCCCCTCTCCATCTCGAGAAAAATCCTTGGTATTCTTACATTTCGGATAGGTGGAACAGGCAAGAAACTGCCCCATTCTTCCCCACTTTATCACCATTGGATTACCACAGATGTCGCAGGAAATATCGGTCATCTCTCCCACTCGTTTCACGTCCCTCATGTTCGCCTTAGCGTTTTCAACGCTCTTGTTGAAGGGCCCGTAAAACTGTTTCAACACCCTCACCCATCCTACCTTTTCCTCCTCGATTTTATCCAGTTTATCCTCCATTTGAGCCGTGAACTCCACATCGAGAATGCGGGGAAAACTGTCAACCAAGAGATCATTGACCAATCCACCCAGTTCCGTGGGAATAAATCTACCCTTTTCAAGCCTCACATAGTCCTTTTCCTGGATGGTGCTCAAAATAGTGGCATAAGTAGAAGGTCTACCGATTCCCTTCTCCTCCAACTCCCTCACCAAGGTCGCCTCGGAAAACCGAGGAGGAGGCTGAGTGAAGTGCTGTTCCGGGATGAGGGAGAGGAGAGTTAGCTGTTCTCCCTTCTGCAGTTCGGGCAACCCCCCCTTCTTCTCCTCGTCTCCTTTTTCCTCATCTTCCCCTTCTACATAGAGAGCCATGAATCCCGAAAACGTCTGGATTGACCCCGTGGCGCTGAAGAGGTAATCCCTGGCCTCAATCTCCACGGTTGTCTGATCGAAGAGGGCAGGACTCATCTGGCTGGCAACGAAACGGTCCCAGATGAGCTGATAAAGGGCCTTCTTATCCTTATCCAGGTAACGGGTAACCTTTTCGGGTTCCAATTCCATTGAGGTTGGTCGAACGGCCTCGTGAGCCCCTTGTGCACCCTTCTTGCTCTTATAATGGATAGGCTTGGGGGGTAAGAATGGATCTCCGAATCGCTGGACAATATAGGTGCGAACTTCCTTCAGGGCTCCCTCCGATACCCGGGTGGAATCTGTCCGCATATAGGTAATGAGGCCTACCGAACCCGCTTCTCCCAGTTCGATCCCCTCGTACAAACTTTGGGCCACTCTCATCGTCTTCTTGGCGGAAAAGCGAAGCTTTCTTGCAGCCTCCTGCTGCAATTTGCTGGTGATAAAAGGAGGTGGAGCATACCTCTTTCTCTCCTTCCTTTCTACCTTCGACACGACAAAATCAGTTTTTTCCAGTTTTTGCTTAATCTCCTTGGCCTCCACCTCGGCTAAGATCTCGGCCTTTTTCCCCTTCACCTTAACCAGTTTCGCCTCAAAGACATCCTCCGATGTCAGTTTCTTAAGCCGAGCCGTCATGGTCCAATATTCCTTGGAGACGAAAGTTGCTGATCTCCTTCTCCCTCTCACAGATGATCCGGACTGCTACGGACTGAACCCGACCGGCACTCAATCCTCTTCGTACCTTATCCCAAAGCAAGGGACTGATCTGATATCCAACCAATCGGTCCAATATACGCCTTGCCTGCTGAGCCTCATATTTACTCCGTTGGAGCTGAACCGGATTCTTGATGGCTTCCACTACCGCACTTTTTCGTGATCTCATTGACGAGGACCCGATGTATCCTCTTGCCGCGATCCCTCAACTCCTCAGCAATATGCCACGCTATTGCCTCCCCCTCTCTGTCCGGATCGGGGGCGAGATAGATATCTACAACATTTCGGCTGACCCTCCTCAACTCCTTGATTATCTTTCCCCTTCCCCGAATGGTTACGTAGCTGGGTTCGAAGTCATGCTCGATGTCGACGCCCAGTTCCCTTTCGGGCAAATCTCTTACGTGTCCCACCGAGGCTTTAACGATGAAGTTCGATCCTAGAAACTTATTGAGAGTGTTGGCTTTCGCTGGAGACTCGACAACCACAAGGGATTTTTCCATACTCTCTCCATTACTGAAAGGGTTTACCCAAGGCCGTGCAAAATGTACACCAAAGTCTCCTCCCTTTCCACCCTTCATTTCTTGACGAATCGCTTCCCGGATAACTGTTGTACCAGCCCCTTCAGCTCCAATTGGAGCAGAATGGCAGAAACACGGCTGACGCTCATGCCACTTTGGACGATAATGGAATCGATGTGAATCGGCTCATCCTCCAAAAGGCAAAAGATCCTTTCCTCCTCCTCTTCAAGGGGAAGATCTCCGTCCTCCGATGCCGATCCTGGAGGTCGAAGCCGTGGAAGGATCTCCTCCAAAATGTCCTCAGCGGATTCGACTAATTTAGCCCCTTGTTTTATCAATCGATTCGTTCCCTGAGTTCCGGCCATTCCTATATTGCCGGGAACGGCGAACACATCACGGTTCTGTTCCAGGGCCAATCTGGCCGTAATTAACGATCCGCTTCTCGTGCTCGCCTGGACGATCACTACCCCCAGTGATAGGCCGCTGATGATTCGATTTCTCCTGGGAAAGTTCATCCCTTCTGGGGGTGTGGACATGGGGAATTCCGAGATGACCGCTCCATGGGCCATGATCTCCTCGAAGAGATGACGATTTTCCCGTGGGTATATGATATCGACTCCACAACCCAATACCGCTATCGTTCTCCCCCCAACCGACAGGGCTCCCCTGTGAGCCGCCGAATCGATCCCCCTGGCCATACCGCTCACCATCGTCACCCCGTGTCTTGCTAAATCCCCTGCGACCCTCTCGGTCACCGTTCGGCCGTAATTGGTGGCCAAACGAGATCCCACCATCGATATAGCCAAGTCGTCCCTCGGTTGCAGATTTCCTCGTACGTAGAGCAATGGGGGAGAATCATATATCTGTCTCAAATTCTTTGGGTATGATTGATCTCTTATGGTTACGATAGAGACGTTGAATTCCTCGATAAGCTTCAACTCACGACTGACCTTCCCTCGAACATCGGTCTCCTTGATCACCCCTGCCAGTTGTTCGCCAATTCCGTCGACCCTTGCCAATTCCCTTCGAGAGGCCTCAAGGACACGCTTGGGGTCCCCAAATCGGTCAAGCAATGCCTTAATCAAGACTGGCCCCAATCCGGTTAGGGAATTTAATGCCAGCCAATAGGATCGATCGTCCACTCTTTCACCTTGGAAAAGTCAATCCCACCGTGGAAGGAAATGGGGAAATGATTGAATATAGGAAGGAAATCGTTACGGAAAACGATTGGAACACCTGAGGAATGAGATCGCCTTTCATCTCATTTTAGATGCCGAGGTCGCCTCTTTTTTCAGTCGACTCTCATTGAACCCCCTGGGGTTGGTAGGGGGTGATGCGATCGCCCACAACGATTTCACTGTAGGATTTCAAAACTTGAGCCGTAAACATTGCCCCGTGGCCACTAGTGATTTTACAATCTCCCAGAATGCTAACCTTCCGACCCAGATTCTCCCCGGTAAGGGGATTTTTGATGATCGGTGATGTCCTGAAGATTGTAAACCGGTCCCCGATCTCAATGGGATCCCTCGTCCTAAAGGCGACATAGACGATATCTCCCTCCCCCATGATTAGCCTGCCGCTCTCCTTGGGATCGACGACAACCCCAATGCCGGGAAATGCCTCCTTCGTGAGAAAACCCGGCCATCTCGCATCTCTAGGAAGAATAGCCTCGGGCTTGAGAACCACCTCGGGGGGTTTGACGAGGGGTGGTGCCTCTTCGACGGGCTTTTCCTTCACAGGTGGTTTTTTAGCAATTTCTGGCTTGACCTCAGGGGGCCTTATCTCCGGGGGCTTTACCGGTGGGATTCTCACTTCCTCAAAGGGATAGAACCGGATGGGATTGCCGGGATAGATCCAGTGTGGGTTCGTAATATATTGATTGCTCTGCCAGAGCTTGGGCCAGAGAAAGGGATCTTTGAAGTACTTCTCGGAAAGATCCCAAAGGGTATCCCCCTTCTTGATGACATAAACCCCCTCCCTCGGCTCTCCTTCCCCCTGCTGGCCGAGGCTGAATGCTGGCCCAAAGAGGATCAAACCCAAAAGGCACACAGCTAACAAAACCCATACAATGAAGTTTCCTCTCAATCCCATGTTCCCCTCCTTTACGCTCATCTTTCCATAATTATCCAGGTAATTCTACATTTGTCAAGCAAATTGAAGGCCAACCGTGTCCTGAAACGTCTTGAACCTCAGGCTCATTGAGGGTATATTTGTGGTATTCCTAACCGCATTACCTAAACCATAATGATGTTTCAAGACGAGACCCTGGGCCATCTCCTTCCGGGAGGTGCAAAGATTCTCCAAAAGAAAAGGGGGTATCGCTTTTCCATCGACTCCATCTTGTTGGCCCACTTTGTTCGGTTGAAGGAGGGGCAGAAGATTGTGGATTTGGGAACGGGAAGTGGTATAATTCCAATTATTCTGGCCACCAAGGTCAAGTCGACGGAAATTTGGGGGGTGGAAATTCAGGAAGAACTTGCGGAGATGGCCAAGAAGAATATTGAAATGAACCACCTGCAGGGTCGGGTTCATATTGTGAAAGGTGATGCCAGAGACCTGGCGGACCGCATGCAATCCGAGGCGTTCGACATCGTCCTGACCAATCCGCCTTATCGAAAAATTCGCTCCGGACGTCTTAACCCCCAGAGGGAAAAGGCCATAGCCCGTCATGAGATAAAGGGATCTTTATCCGATATGGCCAAAATCGCCTTCCGCTTACTCCGACCGAAAGCGAGCTTTTATCTGGTGTACCCGGCGTTGAGACTCGTGGACTTGATCGCCTTCCTCAGGGAGACCCGCCTCGAGCCTAAGCGATTGAGACTTGTCCATCCCAATGTGGAAAAGGGTGCTAAACTGATTCTCCTTGAGGCCATTAAGGGGGGTGGACCAGCCCTCGAGATACATCCACCGCTCTTCATACACGACTGAGATGACCTATACGTCCGAGGAAATGCGATCCATAATATTCATCCATACCATAGACAAACCAATCTCCTGACTTTTTCTAGGAAATATTCGTGTTATTCTATGAAACCTCTTCCCCCTTCGAGCTCTCAAGGTTTGACAACAAGGGGCAGATGGGATATGATCTGTTGGTTTTATAAAAAAAATAGGGGCCGAAGGGTTTTTAGCCACCGAGGGGTCTGAAACGACGATGCATATCATAATGGATTTAATAGGCAACGAACTGGCCCAGGTTGAAGATGAATTCAAGAAGCATTTGAAATCCGGGGTCCCCCTCATCTCGAAGATCTGTGAACATCTATTGTCAAGCGGGGGAAAACGTTTTAGGCCCACTATACTCCTCCTATCCGCCAGATTATGCGGTTATGAGGGCACACGCCAAATCCAAGCCGCCAGTATAGTCGAATTCATTCACACCGCCACCCTGCTCCATGATGATGTAGTAGATGACGCGGAATTGAGGCGCGGAAATGCCTCGGCTAACTCCATATGGGGGAGCGAGGCCAGCGTTTTGGTGGGAGATTTTCTCCTCTCAAAATCCTTCTTCCTCATGGTGAACGATGGGGATTTAAAGATTCTGAACATTATCTCCAGGGCAACTATTCAAATGGCAGAAGGGGAAATCCAAGAACTCATGAAGGCCAGCGACCTTTCCCTCACCGAGGAGGAATACCTCTCCATTGTGACCAACAAAACCGCGTCGCTCATTTCAGCGACCTGCCAGATTGGGGCAATTCTGGGGGGTGTCGACGGGAAAAAAGAACAAGCCCTCGCGAATTTCGGAATGAATCTGGGTGTTGCATTCCAATTAATGGATGACAGTCTAGATTATACCTCGACGGAAAAGAGCTTCGGTAAGGAGATCGGCATCGACCTTCAGGGAGGGAAGATCACCCTTCCACTCATTCACACGCTTCGAAGCTGTTCACCTTTGGAAAAGGAAAAGGTTATGGAGATCGTTCTCTCCGAAAGTTCACATGAACGGTCATTTTCGAGCGTGGTGGATCTCATCAAGAGGTACGGTGGAATTGACTACACCCTGGAGAAGGCCAGGAGGTATGTGACCAAAGCTAAGGGAGACTTGGATTGTTTCCACCCATCAAGGGAAAAAGCAGCCCTTCTGGCCATGGCCAATTATGTCGTTGAGCGAACATGGTAGTGACAAAAAGATTGCCTCTATGGACCTCCCCTTAAGATTTCTCAAATATGGCTTACCGTTTCTCATAGCCATTACAATCCAATCCCCCGTAGGTTGCAAAAGAGAGGCCCCCAAGGAGAAGAAGCCTCTAGCTCCTGATTTCACTTTGACCTCCCTCGATGGAAAAACCATAACCCTCTCCCAGTTGAGGGGGAAGGTAGTGCTGCTCGATTTCTGGGCAACGTGGTGTGCCCCGTGCCGGTTGGCCATACCCCACCTCAACGATTTGTACAAGGCTTATCGGGAAAGAGGCCTTGAAATTATCGGGCTGAGCCTGGATAAAGGGAGTCCGGAACGCGTTAGAAAGTTTGCCCTCAATATGAGCATCCAATACGCCATCATCATGGCCGATGATGACCTGGTAAAAAAGTACGGTATATCACCCATTCCGACTACCTACCTCATAGACCGGGATGGCTATATAGCCAATAAATGGGTTGGATTCAGCCGAACTCTCATGAGCAAGATCGCCGCTGAAACAGAAAGGCTCTTATCGCAGGGAAGCGGCTAAGCGCCACCGGGCCGTCCACCATCCCTCGCTTTCGTCGATCGCCAGCTGCATCTTTTCATTACGGGTTCGTGGAAAGGATTATCCCTCGCGGCATTACCTCACCGGCGAGAGATTTCTCCATCGATGTTCTGATGGCAAGGAGACAACCCCCCCGTGAAATCACCTCCCAGAGAGGAGAGGGATGCTTCGCCAGGGTGATATGAGGACGATGTGGATAGTGCGTAAAGCGGCTCAGGCTTTCTAAGGGGCTGCTTCTTTTCCTTGCCCCTCTTCCTCAGGCTCTTCCTCTCGAAAGACCTCTATTACGCTTGCCACCTCGATACCGGCCTCCTCGAGGGCCTTCTTGACATCTCTCGCCTTAACCTCTTTCGCCTTGACCATGAAATTAACCCTTTCGGCCAATCCTCAATCCTCCTCAAAGAGCTTCCGTTTCGGGCCGAAGTGTTCCCTTTAACCCTTCCGCTCCTTCAGCCATTGATGATAGGATTCGAGGTAACTATCGGCAACTCTATGGGGATCCAGGTTCAATGCCTTGGCGTATTCCATGATGAATCCCCTGATGTAGACCGGCGCGGGCAGGTTCGCGAAATCCTCCTCCTCAAGCCACTGCAAGTGCTCCCTGTTGATCTTTGTTTTCTGGTATATCTGCTTGAGGTCAATGCCCAGGGATTCCCTAATTCCCCTGAGGCTACTTCCCGTAAACCTGAACCCGTTGGGAAATGGGGACCCCGCCGACTCTTCTCGAACGGGAGGAGTCTCTCGAATACCGGTTACCCCCTGGGGCTCTCCTGAAGATACCCTTCCCTCAAGGCCATCCAGCCTTCGGTTATACTCCGATCTCAATCTCTCATCCGTCAAAACCCGATAGGCTTCGTCTATGAGGACATTGACCCTGTTGAGTTCTTCGGATCCCAGCAGGGAGTAGATAGCCACCGAGTTGGAGCTGAAGATCTCCTTTTCTCTCCGGTAGGCCTTTCGGATCTCTTCCGTCGAAGCCCCTCTGCCAACCTCCAACATCTCATAATAGGTCTGATCTTTGATTCGCTTCATCCTCGGAACTGAACAGAAATGGTTTATCGGTGATCAACTTCAAGGTGATCTCGTTGATGCACTTGGAAGCCTTGGATTGGGGAAATTCCAAGACCAATGGTCTCCTCCTTTGTACCGATTGCCATACGTCGTTATCGTAGGCGATATAGCCCAGGTATTCCATGGAGATTCCAAAATATTTCAGGAAGGCACTCTTCATGGAAAGTCCGATATCGACGTCGTTCTTGGTTCTGACCTGATTGACGATGACCTTCGGCCTGAAGCTGTCCAATTCATGTTGCAACTTGAGGCCAATGGATTTATCGATCTCCCCCGCCAATTCGATGACGTCAAAGGCCGTTTTGATACCCCTCTCGTTTCTCTGATCCATGGCCGTTTCGATGATCTCCTTCACCCCGTAGTGGGAAACCACCCTCTTCACTTTCCGAAAGAATGCGCTTTTGATAAAGCGGTATGTATTTTCTATACATGTCGGCTCGGGGGTGACCACCAATATTTCGTTCTCGGACATGAGGAAGAAGTCCAACACATTGAAGGAGTTCCCGGCTCCCAGATCCAGTATGACATAACCGGCGTCCAAGGAATTGACATGCCGAATCAGCTTCCACTTTTGCGGGTCCTTTGGGTTTGCCGCATTGAGAAGGTCCTGAGCACCGACGACCAATCCCAGGTTTGGGACATCCGTGTCCACGACGACATCTCCGATCCCCTTAACCTTCTTGTTGATAAAATCCGACAGGGTTCTCTCGGGAAAGGAAAGGCCCAAAAGGGTATGGATGTTAGCTCCCCCCAAATCGGTATCAATCAATACCACCTTTTCGCCGAACCTGGAAAGACAAATCCCCAAATTAACGGCGATGAAGGTCTTACCACTTCCCCCCTTTCCTCCGCCAATGGTCCATATGGATCTCGGTCCCTTCCTAACCTCACCTCTCTCCCCTGGAGCCGCCGAAAAAGACGCCATTATTCCTCTTTCCCATGAAACGTGCACTTCAACTCCACTGCCCCCGCTTACCAGAACTGACCGGTCTTATGATTCCGGGTCCTCTCTGCTCTGCTATGCAAACATCATGCCCATTTGGAAAGGACTGACTATACCCTTTCAATCTTTTCCTGTCTCCCCTTCCCCAATTCCTTACGTGTGATCTGTCCCATCCTTTCCCGGAAAACCTCTCCCCTCAGTAAACCGAATACCATTGGCCATGATTTAAGGGATAGCCGTTACAAAAGGAGCTCCAAACGAGAGTTGGAGGAAAGGAATGACATCGTTTTCGACACACACAGTTGTCCATTTTCTATAGGATATGGAGATTTTTGTCAAGCACACCCTGCCTCCAGGGGAATATTGGTGCCTTATGGCCTTTCTTTCCGCTTAGTCAACAGATCCAATGCGGTGAACTGTCGTACCTCTGGAAATCGTCCTTCGATACGATCTCCTTTCTCGATTTGTCGATAGCCATGGATGGCCATCTTCGTCTCCGTAATGACCTCTTTTGCCAAAAAAAACATCCCCCATATCCCCCTTTCCCGAAAATTGATACCCCGTCATATCCCCTCCAAGGGACACCCGCCGCAGCGAGGGATCCTTCGACACCAGGACTTTCCCACAAAGACCAATAAGGCGTGAAATTCACTGAATACCCCAACGTCTCGGTCTAATGCTCCCATCACCATCTCCTGGACCTCCCCATAGCTCCACCTTTCGGAGATGAGGTCGTGTCTGGAGAAGATTCTCTTGGTATAGGCGTCAACCACGAAGATGGGCTTTTCCAGTGCGTACAGGAGGATGCTATCGGCGGTCTCGGGGCCAATCCCATCGACCTTCAGCAACCTCTCCCTTAGGGAACCCACCTCCTGGGATCTCATCCGGCTCATAACACCATCGAACTCATCGTAAAAGAAGTCAACGAACCGTTTAAGGCGGCTTGCCTTCAAACGATAAAAGCCCGCCGGCCTTATAACTTGGGCTAGTCCATCCCGCTCAAGACTTCTTATGCCCATGGGGCTCAATATCCCCGCTTTCTTCAGATTCTCAATGGCCTTCTCCACATTTGCCCAAGAGGTATTCTGGGTCAGAATGGCCCCCACGATAACCTCGAAGGGAGACTCCCCGGGCCACCAATGGCGAGGTCCAACCCTTCGCAATAGCCTTTCATACATTTCAATCAGGATTTTCCCCTTGGATTCCACCGTGCTTCCCTCCCCCTAAACATAGAGGATCGACGGATCATCTGTCAAAGATTTTTGCAAAATTCCCCCCATAGAGATCGGGAAAGGACAAAAGCCGAAAGTGATTGATTTCTCAATACATTGGGGATATTATTAATATGGGGTTATGATCAGATTTAACGACATATTGGAACAGGTCAGCTCTTACAATCCTCAGGCGGACCTCGATTTCCTCAAGAAGGCCTATGTCTTCTCGGCTAAGGTTCATCAGGGGCAGGTTCGCCTCTCGGGAGAGCCTTATCTCACTCACCCCCTGGAAGTCGCAAACATTCTGGCAAAGCTGCGGCTAGATACGGCCAGCGTGGTCACGGGATTGCTGCATGATACCCTAGAAGACACCTATACCACTCTGGAAGAGGTTCGCGAAAACTTCGGGGAGGAAGTAACTCACCTGGTGGATGGAGTCACCAAAATCAGCAAAATCACCCTCAAAACCTCGGAAGAGGATCAGGCCGAGAACTTTCGGAAAATGATCCTCGCCATGGTCAAGGACATCAGGGTGATCTTGGTGAAATTGGCGGATCGGATCCACAATATGCGTACCCTGAAGTACCAGCTCTCGCGTAAACAAAAGAAAATCGCCCAGGAAACCTTGGAGATATATTCCCCCCTAGCCAATCGGCTCGGGATCGATTGGATAAAGAATGAATTAGAGGACTTAAGCTTTCGATATCTGCACCCCGATACCTATACCGATATCCAGCGAAAGATTGCAAAAAAGGAGAAGGAACGGGAACGGTATACCGAAGAGGTCAAGCGAATCATCACCAAGAAGCTGTTCGAATACAAGGTTGAGGCTGAAGTTTCGGGTCGCCCAAAGCAGATCTACAGCGTCTATAAAAAAATGAACGCCCAGGATATCGACTTCGCCCAGGTTCACGATCTCACGGCGTTCAGGATTATCGTCAACACCATCAAGGAGTGCTATGAAGCCCTTGGAATCGTTCACTCCCTTTGGAAGCCCGTTCCCGGTAAATTCAAGGATTACATCGGTCTCCCCAAAGCCAATCGATATCAATCCCTCCACACCGCCGTCATTGGGCTTTACGGGGAGAGAATGGAGATTCAGATTAGGACCGCGGATATGCATCGCGTCGCCGAGGAGGGAATAGCTGCCCACTGGAAATACAAGGAGGGGAAATTTACGGAGGGAGAGGATGATAAACGAATCAACTGGTTGAGACAGCTATTGGAATGGCAACGGGAACTCCAAGACAACAGCGAATTCTTGGAGACGGTCAAAATGGACCTCTACCCCAACGATGTCTACGTTTTTACCCCTAAGGGGGAGGTAAAAGAGTTTCCCAGGGGAGCCACACCCGTTGATTTCGCCTACAGTATTCACTCGGATATCGGGCACCGGTGCACTGGAGCGAAGGTTGGCGGAAGGTTGGTACCATTAAAATATGAATTGAAAAGCGGGGATTCCGTGGAGATTCTGACCTCCCCGAATCATCAACCCAGTAAGGATTGGCTGAAGTTCGTAAAGACTTCCAGGGCTAAGACCAAAATTCGACAGTGGATCAAAAAGGAACAGAGGGAGAGAAGCATTGCCCTCGGGAGGGAGATCTGCGAGAAGGAGTTCAGGAAATTCACCTTGAACTTCGCAAAATTGGTTAAATCCGGGGAAATGCAGAAAATAATCGGCGATTTTGGCTTGAAATCGGCGGACGAGCTCATGGCGTCAGTTGGATATGGGAAGGTTTCTCCCAAACAGATTGTCGGAAAGTTGGTTCCTCCCGAAAAATTGGAGGCAGGGGGCAAGAAAAAAGAGAGCCCGATAGAGAAGATCATTCATCTCGTTCAGAAGAAACCGCAAGACGCCATTAAGATCAAGGGCGTGGATGACATGATGGTCCGGTTTGCGAGCTGCTGTAATCCCCTTCCCGGGGACGGGATAACAGGCTTTATAACCCGGGGAAGGGGAATAACCATCCATACCGCTGACTGTTCAAACGTCTTGAACAACGACCCCCAGAGAAAGGTGAAGGTCGAATGGGATGTAAGGCACAAACAGACTCACCCCGTCCGCATTCGGGCAATCTGCACGGATCGAAAGGGATTGCTGGCGGATATCAGTGCTTCCATCACTTCCAATGAGGCCAATATCACCAACGCTCAACTCAATACAACACAAGACAAAAGGGCCATCTGCACCTTTGCAGTCGAAATCAAAGACCTAAACCACCTGAGAAAAGTAATCACTTCGCTGGAAAAAATTAAGGGGATCGTTACGGTTGAAAGACTGAAGATCTGAAGGCAGGGAGGAACGTTAAACCGCCTTGGCCACCTTACCAGAACGGATACAACGGGTGCAAACCCTCAACTTCACGACATTTTTGTTCTTCAGAACCCTCACCCTTTGGAGGTTCGGATACCAGACACGCCGTGTCCTATTGTTCGCATGACTGACATTGTTGCCGTAAGAGGGACCCTTTCCACAAACCTCGCACACCCTGGACATAGCTCACCTCGCTAAAGGGATTAAAATACCAAAAAATTATTCCTTGTGCAACCCCTAAGAATCCTCGCCTCCCCTTTCGTTTCACCATCCCTAGCCCAATGATGCCCCAACCTAGAGACCCTAAGGACGGGGAAATTTATCCAAAGTGCTTGAAAACCGCCTCAGCCGCCTTTATGCCCGATAGGATCTCGCCCTCGAAACCCAGATAGGGGAAATTCTCCCTGCAGGCAAGAAAGAGGCCCTCCATCGGTGTAACGATGGGAAGAATCTGTTCACCAACTCGGAAAGACGACGTGGTCCCGTAAATAATATCCTTGCAGCTCCACTGACTCTGGTAACGATCGAGGAAAGGCTGCTCTTCCATCACTCGAATCCATCTATCTAGAAACGGAGCGACTTCCGATAGGTGAATCATGATTTCCTCGATAACACCTCTGATTTCAATCCCGCTTGGCCTCCCATCGGCGCAGGGAACGAAGGCATTTACCGTGATCGCCCTCCTTCCCATTGGGGCCCCGATTCCCTCGGGTCCCATGAAGACCATTAAGAGGTTCCCATTTTCGTAGGGTGAGTCCGCATCGCGCAATGAGACGAAACAATCACCCAGGCCTACGGGGACCCCTCGGGCATCAATGCCAAGGTTTAAGGAAAGGACGAAATACTTGGGCCAAAGGCGGCCGCCCTTTTCGTCCCATTTTCGTCCTGGGAAAGCCGAGGGAACGAGTTTCTTCAATTGGGTGAAGGGAATATCTCCAATGACAACCCTTGATACTACGGGTTCCCCCTCTTCCTTCGTATAGATCCTGAATTCCCCCGGTGACTTCTCAATGCGGATTGTGCTGAAGGAGTCAAGCGTTCTGATTCTTCCCCCTCCCCCTACCACCTCCCCCTTGATCGTATTCATGAAACCCCGAGAACCCATCATGGCCGTGAAGGCCTCATCTTCCACGAAGATGCCCATGAGATGTAGGGCCAAGCCAATGGAGAAATCATCGGCGATGAGATAACTGGTGCTCTTGATCTGAACATCTATGAATCGACTGGAAACTCTATCCCCCTTCATGGGAGCAAGAAAGGCCGACAATGGCCTATCAGATGTGGTGTGATATACATGGTCAAACCATCTTCCAATCTGATCGAGAAGCTTTTGTTCACCATCCATTACCATCATAGTGCGGCGAATCCAATCATGCTTCTGTAATCGAAGATATAAGGCCTCAATGAGACCGAAGTCCCCTGGGAACTCCCTCTTCATTTCGTCCAAAAACTCGGTCCGATCGGCCGAAATGTCCACCCTGTGTCCGGGAAGAAGAATCTGGCACTTAAGGTCCTTCCTCTGGGTAAACTCGCCATTGATTAGGGGAAGTCCTAACAGATCATAAATCCTCTCAACGACCGACCTGTTGACGAGGAGTTCGGAAAGGTTGGAGAACCGTCGGAATCGATATTTCCCGCGAACGGAACCCGCCTTTGCCTTCTCCTCCAATATGAGCACAGAAAATCCCTTCTTGGTGAGAAGGGCTGCCGCTAAGATTCCGCCAGCATTGGCACCAAAGATAATAACGTCATATTTCCTCATCAGATAAACTCCACCTTCTCCTCCCCCCCTTCGCTTCGGCGATCTCCCCAATCAGATACGGTCTTTCCCCTAATTCCTTAAGCCGCATCAGAACGCCCTCTGCCTCTTCAGCCTTGACTGCGAGGATCATCCCGATCCCATTGTTAAAAGGCCTCCATATCTCCTCTTCCGGAATCCGCCCTTCTCTCTGGAAAAGGAAAACATGGGAGGAATTTGCCAACTTCCCTTGCGAAGGGAGGCCTTACAGTCGTGAGGCAAGATCCTGGGAAGGTTACCCTTAATTCCCCCTCCCGTAATATGAGCAATTCCCCGAAGGCGAAACTGCTGCTTCAGGGGCATCATTGGCTTTACATAGATTCGTGTTGGTTCCAAGAGCTCTTCCCCGATGGTTCGGCACAACTCCTCAACAAAATCGTCCACATGGAGATTGAGCTGTTCGAAGACGATCTTCCTCACCAACGAATAACCGTTGCTGTGGAGCCCGCTGGAGGCAAGCCCGATCAGTCTATCCCCCGGGGAGATCTCAGACCCGTCGACCGCCTTCCCCGTATTGGCAAGGCCCACGGCAAAACCCACCAAATCATATTCGCCCTGCCCATAGAACCCGGGCATTTCCGCCGTCTCCCCTGCGATCAGGGAACATCCCGCCTCCTTGCACCCTTTGGCAATCCCCTCAATAATGGAGACGGCCTTTCCCATTTCTAACTTTCCCGTAGCGATATAATCCAGGAAAAAAAGGGTTGAGCTCCACTGACAAGGATATCATTGACGCACATAGTGACCAGGTCGATTCCCACCGTATCATGGCGGTCGACCACAAAGGCCACCTTGAGCTTCGTTCCAACGCTATCCGTCGAAGCTACAAGCACGGGGTCTCGATGTTCTTCAAGGGAATAACACGCGCTGAATCCCCCCAACGTCGTAAGGACCCGGGGACCGAATGTGGATTCGGCGAAGGACTTTATTCTCCTTACAAACTCATCTCCAAAATCCACATCTACTCCTGCATCCTTATACAGCATCGCAAACTCCCTCCCCTCAATGTCTATGAGACATTGTTGTCCGTGGCTAAATCTTAGATAATCCCCGGCCCGATGTCAATCCGTTTTCCGTGCCGACGAGAACTGTCTTTCCCCTCAAGACCTCTCAATGAAAGCGAAGATGAAAAACAAACAACGGACAAGGAGGCACTGAAGGAAAAGGGATCAAGAAACTGAAAAAACCTAGGCCCCGAGCACGACAATTGACATTCTCGGGTATTTGTGATTAATTGATCTGTTTGTATTGTGGGGGATTCCATGGATCTGGCGGATTTCCAGTACAGGCTTCCACGTAACCTGATTGCCCAGTACCCGTCGAGGGAAAGGGACCAATCCCGGCTCATGGTAGTCCATCGGGACGCGGGTTCTTTTGAGCACCGAACCTTTCGTGATTTACCCGAATATCTCATTGAGGGCGATGTCCTCGTCGTCAATGATACTAAGGTTTTAAAGGCAAGGCTCTTGGGAAAAAAAGAAACCGGAGGAAGGGTTGAAGTTCTTATTACCGAAAAGGTAAGCGACCGAACGTGGAAATGCCTGATCAAGAGGGTCAGCTCTATACGCATTGGCTCCAAAGTCTTCTTCGGTGATGGCCTGATGGGACGGTTCCTGGGAAGGGATGAGAGCGGGAGTTGGAGAATCGAATTCGAATCCAAGGGGAATTTCCATGAGACAATCGATCAATTGGGACAGTTGCCGTTGCCCCCTTATATCAGGAGGAAAGAATCACTCCCCCTCGATGAGGAGCGCTATCAGACAATCTTCGCTACAAAACCGGGATCCATTGCCGCTCCAACCGCTGGATTGCACGTAACCCATTCCCTATTGGAAAGGATAAAGGAGAGGGGTGTATCCGTGGTTCCCATTACCCTCCATGTAAACGTGGGGACCTTTTCCCCCATCAGGACTAAACGGGTAGAAGATCATAGAATGGCTCCCGAGTATTTTGAGATAGACCCGGCGGCAGCTCAAGACATCACGATGGCAAAAGAGAGGGGGGGGAGGATTATCGCGGTGGGGACGACTACCATTCGGTCCCTAGAATCCGCCGTCGATTCAAAGGGAAAACTGGCGGCAACAGCTGGATATTCAGACCTTTTTATCTATCCCCCGTATCGCTTCAGGATAGTGGATGCGCTGATCACCAACTTCCATCTTCCGGGGACCACGCTCTTATTGTTGGTTTCGGCCTTCGCCACCGGGGAACTCACCATGAAGGCCTATGGAGAGGCCATCAGAAACGAGTATCGTTTCTTCAGTTACGGGGATGGTATGTTCATTCTCTGAAGGAGAGGACTTCAGCCTCAAGGGGGTTAGAGAGCTTTTGTCAGCCAAGGATTGATCTGGGGAAAATGGGCTTTCAATTCAATCTCATAAAAACGGAGAAAGAGGTCGGGGCGAGGCTCGGAAAGATCATCACGGCTCATGGTGAATTCGAGACCCCCGCCTTCATTCCCGTTGGAAGCCAGGCTACCATTAAATCCCTGACCTCGGATGATCTGATTGAGATTGGGGTTGAGATCATCTCAAATAACAGCTACCATCTCTATCTGAGACCGGGGCACCGAACTATCGAACAACTGGGAGGACTTCATCGATTCATGAATTGGAATCGCCCCATTCTCACTGACAGTGGCGGATATCAGCTCTTTAGCCTGGGCCAGTTGAGGGAGATATCCACGGATGGCGTGACATTTCAATCGCACATCGATGGTTCGAAGCACTTTATCAGCCCGGAAATGGCCATCGATATCCAGCGATCCTTGGGAGCAGACATCATCATGAGCTTTGATGAATGCGTCCCCTATCCCGCTTCCTATGAATACACACTTCGCTCAACGACCCTGACCACGGAATGGGCGAGGAATTGTAAGGAGGCCCACAGAGGGAATGGACAGGCCCTCTTCGGAATCGTTCAGGGGGGTATGTTCGAGGAGTTGAGGGACAAAAGCGCGACGGAGCTCCGTGAAATCGGTTTCGATGGATATGCCATCGGGGGATTAAGTGTCGGTGAAAGCCAGGAGGTTATGTACCGCATGGTCAACCACACTGTCCCTCTCTTGCCCCGGGAACATCCGCGGTATTTAATGGGAGTGGGAAAGCCCGAGGACCTCATTCATGCGGTCAAGGGAGGAATCGACCTTTTCGATTGCGTCATCCCCACCCGGAACGCACGGAACGGGATGCTCTTTACCTCTTCCGGAAAGCTGGTGATCAAGAACGCCCGTCATGTGGCCGACGAGCGACCCATTGAAGAAGGGTGCGATTGCTATACCTGCCGTCATCATTCCAGGGCTTACCTGAGACATCTCTATATGGCTCGGGAAATTCTGGCTTTCAGGCTTAATTCGATTCATAATCTCCATTATTACATACACCTGATCAAAAAGCTGAGGGAGGCCATCCGCCGGGACAGGCTCTTGAATTTCTGTCAAGAATGGCAGAAGGAGAGGAAGGAGAAAGATGACCTTTCATGGGAAAGCACCGGCTAGGAAGCCTTTCATCAGCATTATTTTCAACAGATAGATAGGAGGTCACTATGTTCGATCAAATCGCCTATGCAATGGCCCCTGGACAAGGGGGTCAAGGAGGGTTTGGGATGTTCATTCCCCTCATCCTCCTCTTCGGTATATTCTACTTCCTCCTCATTCGACCTCAACAAAAGAGGCAAAGGGAGCATAAGGACTTGCTGGCTAACCTGAGAAAGGGCGATCAGGTAATCACGGCGGGGGGGCTTTATGGCAGAATTACCGGGTTAACCGATACCGTCGTCACTTTGGAGATCACCGAAAAGGTGAGGGTCAAGGTGGCCAGAAGCCAGATCTCCACCAAACTCCTCCCGCAGCCGGATCGCTCTAAATAGCGGACTTCCCTTCAACTGCCCAAGGGAATGGAAAGGAGATTCTCAATGAGAACGTACGAAACCATCTTCATCGCGCATCCAGATTTGGTTGAAGAGGAAGTAAAAGCCCTCATCGATAGGATGAAGGGGATTATCGAAAATCTGAACGGTCAGTTAATCAAAGTGGAGGAATGGGGTCGAAAAAAGCTGGCCTATAAGCTCAAGAAATTGACCAAGGGCTACTACGTTCTCATCCGCTTTTTGGGGAATGGTGAAATCCTCGTAGAGATCGAAAGAAACCTTCGCCTTTCCGACGGCGTCCTGAAATATCAATCGATCAGGTTGGATAAGGAGGCCTCGGAGGAGGTACAGCCGGAGGTGCAATCCCCGGTCCAAGAACCCCCTGAAGGTGGAGAAACCGAACCCGCCAGGGGAGATGAGGACGAAAAAGGGGTGGAGAGTTAGTGCTCGGATACAATCGAATCATTCTCATCGGAAGCTTGACAAGGGACCCCGAAATCCGCTACAATCCGAAGGGAAATCGAGTGGCTAAGATCACCGTTGCCATACCGCAGGGACGTGATCCCAGGACGACCGCCGATCACTTCGATGTCTTGATCTTCTTGAGGGACCAAAGGGATCCAACGGAAAAAATCCGAAAGGGCGAGTGGGTCCTCATCGAGGGGAAAATGAAACAGAGGAAATGGGAAACCCCAGAGGGCCAAAGCCGAACAAAGGTAGAAATCATAGCCGATTCCGTTGAACGCCTTGGGACATCTCCTGGTGGAGGGGCCGGCGAACCGCGGACAAGGATAAGTGAATGAAGAAGCCTGTGAACAAGAAGCGAAGAATCTATATCAAGAGGAAGGTGTGCCGCTTCTGCGCCGATAAGACCCTCGAAATCGATTATAAGAGCCCCAGGATATTGAGACATTTCATCACGGAAAGGGGCAAAATCATTCCCCGAAGGATATCGGGAAACTGCGCTAAACATCAAAGGGAAATTACGAGCGCCATAAAGAAGGCTAGAAACATCGCTATCTTACCCTTTACAACAGTGATGAAATAGTGATGCGCACGGTTTCCCCTGGGATGAGCCCATAAGGGTGAGTCTCCGCAATCCCATACAATATCCCAACGAGATCAAGGAAAGGAGGCACTATGGAGATTATCCTCCTCGAGGATGTCCCCTCCCTCGGAAAGGTAGGAGATTTGGTAAAAGTCTCGGATGGGTATGGAAGGAATTATCTAATACCGAATAAACTGGCCATCAAGGCAACTCCCAAGAACCGAAAGAGGTTGGAACACGAAAAGCGCTTTGTCCAGGAAAAAACGGAAAAGGTCAAAAGGGATGCCGAGAAATTGGCCAATAAGATCGAGGAATTCTCCTGCACCATCACCAAGCCCGTGGGTGAAAGCGGGAAGCTCTTTGGATCGGTCACTTCCAAGGAAATCGAACAACAGCTCAACGAGAACGGATTCCAAATCGACAGGAAAGAGATCGAATTGGAAGAGCCCATCAAAAACCTTGGGGTCTATACGATTCCAATCAGGCTCCATCCCGAGGTAACTGCCAACCTCAAGCTGTGGGTCGTCAGGGAGTAACTGCAAGGATGAACGAAAGCGTCGATTCCCTCCATAAGGTTCCACCCCAAAATACCGAAGCTGAACAATCCGTGCTGGGCGGCATCCTCATAGAGAACGAAGCTCTCAATAAGGTAGTGGAAATCCTGAACTGCGAGGACTTCTATCGGGAATCCCACCGAAAGATCTTCAAGTCCATGATCAACCTTTCGGAAAAGAACGAACCATCGGATCTCATCACCTTGACCAATGAGCTCAAATATGAAAACCTCCTGGAGGAAGTCGGTGGGGCTTCCTATTTAACTTCGTTAATCGATTCCGTTCCAACGGCGGCCAACATCGAATATTACGCCAGGATTGTCAAGGAGAAGTCCATCTTGAGGAAATTAATCCAGGCGGCAACCGAAATCGTCACCCAGAGCTATGAGGACCGGGGAGATGTGGATAGCTTCGTGGATGATGCGGAACGGCTCATCTTCCAGATCTCCGAGCATAGGGTAAGGCCCTCCTTTCATCCCATCAAGGATATCATCAAGGAGAGTTTTAAGACCATAGAAAAGCTCTATGAAAAGAAGGAACTCATCACGGGAATCCCCTCAGGGTTTAAGGACCTGGATAGGAGAACAGCAGGGTTTCAAGCCTCGGATTTGATCATCGTGGCCGGAAGGCCTGCCATGGGGAAAACTGCCTTCTGCCTCAATGTGGCCCAATATGCCGCCATTGAGGCAAAAATCCCCGTTGCGATCTTCTCCCTGGAGATGTCCAAGGAACAATTGGCCCTTCGGATGCTATGCTCCGAGGCGGAGGTTGAAGGACAGAAATTGCGGAGCGGTTTCTTGAGCGAAAGCGATTGGCCTAAGCTCACCCTGGCTGCAGGAAACCTCTCCGAAGCCCCTCTCTTCATCGATGATACCCCGGCCATTACCAACCTGGAGATCAGGGCCAAGGCCAGGCGACTGAAAGCCGAATATGACTTGGGGCTGGTCATCGTCGACTATCTTCAGTTGATGAAGGGGAGAAGGGCAGAGCGCCGCGAGCAGGAGATTTCCGAAATCTCCAGATCTCTGAAGGCTTTAGCAAAAGAACTCTCCATCCCCGTTATGGCCATCTCCCAATTGAGTCGAAAAACGGAAGATCGGCCCAACAGAAGGCCACAATTAGCCGACTTGAGGGAGTCCGGGGCCATCGAACAGGACGCCGATGTCATCCTCTTTATCTACAGGGAGGAATTCTATAAACAGGACACACCCAACAAAGGAGTCGCCGAAATCATCATCGGGAAACAGAGAAACGGCCCTACAGGTAGGGTAGACTTGGCCTTCATCGATAAGTTCACCGTCTTCAAGCCCCTCTATCGGGGCGAGGAATACCCCGATTGAGCGGGAGTAGCCCAAACCGAACACACCCGCATCTTCTTGACCAGTTGGCACTGCGATAGGAAGGATAGATCAAGGCCATGAGCCTTCCCAACGCATTGACCCTCATTCGGATACTCCTCATCCCCCTTTTTGTCATCTTTCTTATCTCGAAATCATTCCAAAACGCCCTTATCACCTTCGTCATCGCGGGGATAACCGATGGTCTTGATGGTTTCATCGCCAGAATTTGGAATCAGCGGACGGAGCTAGGCTCGTATATGGACCCGATCGCCGACAAACTCCTCCTGGCATCGGCCTTTGTTACCCTGGCTATTCTCCGCATCATTCCTAGTTGGCTGACGGTAATCGTCATGAGCCGAGATACTCTCATCGCCCTCGGGTTCTGGGTCCTGACCATGACAAATCATAAGCCCACGGTGAAACCCAGATATACCAGTAAAATCACCACCGTTCTCCAGATTCTCACCGTCATCTGGGCGCTCC
>JABAOC010009025.1_pt7 | contig 39483 bp, 27 predicted proteins | sample 7062161 | NCBI WGS metagenome assembly JABAOC01 (sample SAMN14538625, study PRJNA623070) | marine sediment metagenome | biome: marine biome [ENVO:00000428]; feature: marine pelagic biome [ENVO:01000023]; material: deep marine sediment [ENVO:00002113] | place: India: Gulf of Khambhat ... | reverse complement strand
TAATCAAAAAAGGAAAATACGTTTCTGCACAAACCTATTCGCTTCATGCTACGGAGGTCGGTGGGACGCAGTGTACCTCTGAACTCGCGTACGAATTGGTAACCAGCGATGATCCCACAATCCAATTGATCCTTGAAAATACCATCTTTCTCATGTTCCCCTGCTTCAATCCCGATGGTGAGATTATGGTTACGGACTGGTTCTATAAATACAAAGATACTGAGTTTGAAAATACACGTCTGCCCTATCTTTATCATTTTTATACAGGTCATGATAACAATCGAGACTCCTATCAGTTGACACAAAAAGAATCCCAGATGTTTGCTAAAGTGGTCTATCGGGATTGGGTTCCGCAATCTTATGTAGATCATCACCATTTCGGCAGTTTCGGAGCACGATTTTACATTCCGCCTTATCTCGATCCCATTCATCCCAATGTCGATCCGTTAATCTGGCTGGAGCACCAGCTTTATGGAGCGCATATCGCCGTTGCACTTGATAATGAAGGTAAGAGCGGCATCGAAGCAGGTGCGCCATTCACAGGCTGGTGGCAGGCTTCATTTCACATGTCCACCAATTATCACAATATCACGGGAATGTTGACCGAATCCGCCAGCGCAAAAATAGCTGATCCAATTTACATTCTCCCAGACCAACTCAGCGGAACTCGAGGTCGTCCCGAATACAAACCGCAGATGACCATGCCTCGATTGTGGGAAAGCGGCTGGTGGCGTTTGCGGGATATTGTTGAACAGAAGATGATCGCTTCAAAAGCGGTATTGGAACTTGGCGCCAGGTATCGAGAAACAATGCTTCGAAACATGGTACAAAAAGCCAAAAGTAACATTGAAAAAGGCAAGAGTGAACCACCCTATGCATTTATCATCCCCAAAGATCAACATGACTTTTTAACGGCGGTGAAATTGGTGAGCATCTTTCAAATGAATGGGGTGGAGATTCACAGACTTGACAAAGCCTATCAGGTTGGATCCCAAATCTTTGCGCCTGGCAGTTTGGTGATTTCCTGCGCCCAACCCATGCGGGCGTTTGTCGTTTCATTCTTAGAGCAGATCAATTATCCCGATAATTTCTGGACACGCAGTCATGGCTCTCAAGACCCACTGCGACCGTATGATCTGTCAGGATATTCCGTCAGCGAGCACATGGGCGTGAATGCTATCCCGATTTTGGAACCGCTGAGAAATATTTCCATAAGCAAAATTGAAGGCGAAATAATTCCACCAAAAGGTCAAAATTTTGGGGCTACCGAAAACGGGTACTTTTTAGAGCATCGGTATAATGATAGCTTTAAAGCAGTCAATCGGCTGTTGAAAAATGCGATAAATGTTTACTGGATAAAAACGGATTTCACAAGCGATGGGAATTATTTCCCTGCGGGGACAATGATTATTCAAAGCGAGAGCTACTCGATCCAGGCGCTTGCTGATGAGTTAGGATTGGATTTTTATAGTCTGCAAAATAAATTTAAGGGCAAAGCTTTAAAATTGATAAAACCCCGTCTCGGTCTCTACAAACGCTACGCTGGCGGCAACATGGACGAAGGCTGGACGAACTGGTTGCTCAAGGATTTTGAATTTGAATTTACTTCGTTATTCAACAAAGATATTAAAGATACAAAGTTGGATAAAAAATATGATGTGATTATCATCCCCAGTGATAGTTATCGTCGAATTGTGGATGGTGATACGTCGAAAAAGACGCCAGAAGAATTCAGAAATGGCATTGGTAAGGATGGTGTGAAAAATATCAAAAATTTTGTCAAAACGGGCGGAACATTGATCGTCCTCAATCAGGCTTTTGATTTTGCCAAAAAAGCATTTGATCTGCCGATTCAGGACGAAGTGGAAAATGTCCCCAGCAAAGAATTTTTCTGCCCAGGATCAACTTTGAAAATTAAGGTGGATACCAGTCACCCGCTCTGTTATGGCATGCCGATGAATGCGCTGGCGTTGTTCCGTTACAGTCCTGCTCTGCGAGTGAGTGCGGGTGATTTTGACGATAAAGTGACCATTCCCGTTCGTTATCATGAGGAGAATGTCTTGCAAAGCGGTTGGCTGATTGGCGAAAAATACCTGTCGGAAAAGCCTGCGGTTGTTGAATTTCAGGTTGAAAAGGGAAAGGTGATTATTCTGGCATTTCCAGCTCAACATCGGGCACAGACACATGGGACGTTTAAGTTTTTGTTTAATGCGATCTTTTATGGGAGTGCGGAGGAGGTTGAGTTGTAGTCGGTAATTGGGTTTAGAAAAGTAGAGCGGTTAAGTAAGTTGAGTGAGTTGAGTAGGTAATTGGGTTAATCGCTAAATAGATTGATGTGTGGATGGGTAAATGTGTAAATGAATGAGTGAATTTAGAGTTTGATTCTTTTTAATCATTTTCAACTATTATCTTTCGGCACTTATAAGTCCCATTAACTAATTCCTTAATACCCAAATTACCATTCAACCCATAAACGCATCAACCCATCTGCACATCAACAAACTCAAAAACTTCCAATTCGATCAAAATAATACAAAGCTGTCTCCCGAATGATCGGATCCGAATCACGCATAAGTCTCTGGATGAAACCTTCGCAAATAACACTTTTCATTTCCGCCAATAAATGAATGGTACAGGCTTTTAGCCAGTTATCTTCACCCTGAAGCAGAAATTCCATACACTCAATGTCAGAGGGAACATTAAAACCGAACAAAATTTGAGATTTTCTGACCAAGTGACCTGGCAAATTTTCTTCAACAATTGGGATAATAAGTTTTTTGAAATTGGCATCGAGAATATTATCCAGAAATTCGATGGCATTCGCCCGCAAATCCGTCTTATTGCTGATGACGCCGAGATAGGCATTGTACATGTCTTTTGATGGATAACGCAAACCTAATAGTCGAAAAATTCGCTCTAAATTCACTTCGAGCTTTTCTTCCAGCGCTTTCATTAATAATTTTTGAGCACTATTTATTCGACCCGAATTATTATTCGGAATGGTGAAGTGAGCTTTTTCTTCCATTAATTCATTTTGCTTATGAACCAGGTTCAAAATCTTATAATAATATTTTGTCTCATCGAGGATTTGCTGATTAATGGAGTCCTTATGAAATTTCAGGTTCGGAAACTTGACTTTTAATTTATTCAACGCTCGGATAATCTCATGGCGCAACAAAAGATCGCTTTGCGTGAGATGGGCTAGTAACATATCAACAGATTTTTGAGAGCCGATTAAAGCCAGAACCTTGGGGATGCCAAGTCTTACTTTTCGTTTTTCTTCTGGATTGCTCAAATGTTTATCCAGAATTTCGATCACTTCTTCACCATATTGCGCTAATGCCTCACGTGCATATTTCCGGATGATGCTGGTGTTGAGATGTCGAATGAGTATAGGGATGAAATTCTGATCATGAGTCATTACAGCACTAGATAGCGCCGCTCGAACCACTTCTGGGCTATGATCGAGCAGTAGATTCTCCAGAAAAGGATAAAGTTTCGGATCGCCCGTTGCACCGATCACCTGAGCCAGGTTGATTTTCATAAAGTTGAGCTCGTTTTTATCGTAATCGATCTCATAGCACTGGTCGATAAACTGGTCGAACAAATTTCGCATATCGATGGTTTTGCGGAACTCGCTGTGCATTCGATAAGCCTGCGCTGTACAGAGTAAAGCAGCGCTGCGAATTTTATAATCGGGACTGACAAGCAGGTTAATCAAAATCTTTTTTCCATCATCGGTATGCTGAAACAGGTAGCGAATGGCTTCGACTTTGACATCAAAATTTTCATCAGCTATCAATTGTTGGGCTTGGGCTGAAAAGTTTTCATTATCATAAAAATTGATTATTTTTAAAACCTGAACCTTAATATCTGGAGAGCGATGCTGCATCAGCTTTTTGAGATAGGGGATCAGCTTGTCATTTTTCAAATTTTCAATCAGTTGAAGCACATACAAAATTTGCTTCTCATTTTTCCCCTCAAGCACTCGAATCAAGCTTTCTAATACCGATGCGTCTTCAGGATTGATGGTCTGGGCTTCCAGGTCGATGCTTCGCTGTTCCAGCGCCATGCGGAACGAATTAATGTATTCGTATCGAATTCGAATAATCAAATAGCACCAAAAAGCGATGAATGCGAGGATGACGAAACTGATATATGGCGTGGAAAATCCCAGGTATTTGGTAAATAGGATCAGCAGGAATCCGCCAATACCCGTTGCCAGGCTATCGACGAACACATCGATAAATGCCTTGCCCTGATTTTTGATTTTACTGGGTATGGGAAGCGCCAGCAGCTCCAATCCCGCTTTGTTAATGGATTGTTTCAATCCGCCATCACTGACTTTGATCAGAACGGCTGACCACAGCGCGGGAGTGATGAGAATGCTGACGGCGCCGATTAAAATTCCCACAGGAAGAAAGAACAACGATGCGGTGACACCAAAGCGTTTTAAAATTCTACCCGTCAAAAACAGTTGCACCACTAGCGACGCAATGCTGAGATTGGACAGCCAGAAGCCAAAGAAGGCTGTGAGCTGATCTTCGTCTTTGATAATGTCGCTGGCAACAGCGCTAAATTGATAATCGACCAGGTTGGCAACGACAACACCCACGCCGATGATGCCAGCCAAATAAGACAGATGTCGGGATTTTAAAATGATTTTCAGGATATGATCATCGAACTGTCTTTTGATTACTCGCTTTTCCCGGCTAATGCGCTCCTGGTAGTTAAAGCGAGCCGTTTTCTTCCAGATTCGTCTCAAAATGAACACGCAGATGATCAGGAAAGCGATACAAAATAACAGCATATTATCGGTTCCCACCAATGGGGCGAGAAATCTCGTGGAATAGCCCCCAAAGATTCCGCCCGAAATAGCGCCTGCCCCGACAAGACCGAACAGCCGCCTGGCTTCACGGGCATTGAACACATAGTTGGCTAACAGCCAGAATTGCGATGTGGCAATGACGCCGAACAGCGCCACCCAGGTGTAAAAGGCATAATAGAACCAACCTGCCTGGTAATTTAAATAGAGCAATATCCAGAAAAATAACAGACTTCCGATATAAATTATTGTTGAATAACGAATGAGGATATTCAACCTGATTTTTTGGGACCAACTGGAATAGAAATTGGTAATACCAGCAGCCGCTAAGGCGACTAAAATAAAGGCATAAGGTAGCTTGGATATGCCGAAATAGGTCAGAAAAAGGGAGTTTCGGACAGGCTTGACGACCAGGAGCGAGGCGATGATTAAAAAGATGTATGTAAACATTAACAACGCATTGGATTCTTCCCCTTCACGAATGTCGAATAGTTTTTTTAGGATGGTTTTCATGGATGATAGGCTGATTATTTAGTACCCTGTACACAGATTAAAAAGGAGATATGGGCAATTTTTTCCGAATTTGTTTCCTTAATGATTGAGGCGGTTAACTTCATTTTATAAAAAGATGTTTTTCTGTAGGTTCTTTATTATCATCAAATTGACATACTTGTTTTAGGTGATAAACGTTGTGATGTACTGTAACATAAGTTATTAAGTTGAATTTTTATAGCTCTATTTAAATGCTTTTTAATTTTTCTTCACTTATTTTACGCTGATCCTCGATTTGTTCAGTTACAGGGATATATGTAGGGTCTATTCCAAACCATTCATATACACTTGATAATACTTGAAATGTTATTTCTTCTTCATCATCTTTTATTGAAAAAGGGCCGAGTTCATTCATAAACTCCGAATCCGGGGCCTCCTCTGGCCACATATAGCTATCAGGAATCCTGTACAATCGAAAGAGTCGATCATTATAAATCATATTTTTTAAGTATATTCGGTATCTGAACTTTTTTATTTGTGGTTTATTTTGTTTATAAAGTTCAGAACAGAGTTTTGTGAATAACAATATAGTTTAACAATCGGTGGATAAATCCAGTTTTCAATAATATAAGCATATTTTTTCTGATCAATTAGTTCAGAAGGAAAAGGTCTGATCTCGTCAAATTTATCTGATTTATGTGTTTCATCCAATTTTGTTTTTATACCAATTATCAAAAAACCACCCCTAGCGTTAGCAATGGATGAAATATCCTTAGCTAATTCTTGCTTTTGGTGATCACTTTCTAATCTATAAGGCTCTCTCTTACATTCGAGCCAAATATTTTCATACGCTCCAATGAGAGTATCAAAGTCACCTTTCTCTAATATTTTTTCTATGTTGTTTACACCTAATTCCATTAATGTTTTTTCATCGAATAGTATCTTACTTCAACTTTTTTAATTATTACTGAATAAATTATTGAGTTATTATATTAAAGAAAATTCGCTTGCTCCCTTTAAGAGTAATAAATAAATTTTATCAATTTCGTGTGCATTTGGAAAAATTTATGCAGTGAAGAAATTCTATTACGAGTTGCCATTTTTTACATCACATATGTAATTGTATCGTCAATATATAAAAATATTTTTGAAATGTCAATAATTTCTCATTTAACCAACAATTCCTGATTATTGTCTTCCGAATACTCGCCCACCAGCCTCTTATTTTCCCTTCCGATAAACACAGCAAGAATTAACCAGATACACACCAGCCCCAGATTCACCAATGCAAATTGTTTGGTCTGAAAAGCAAGCCAGGTTGTCCCAACTGCTACCAGGGCAGTTGAAAGCACATCGCCTGCACGCCAGAATAATGTATCGATGGCTTGTTTGGCTTTGTATTTTTGTTCCCTGGTTGTCGGCAAGAAAAGGGCATGACGAACGGTGTTTTGGAGAGAATAGTCGGTTGAGTTTTCAGCAACTTTTGCTGTTCGAATGAAAGCTAAAATCGGATAAAAAGCAATGATGAAATAGCCACTTAGAGCGATAAGCGGTAAAACGAGCAGACCAATTCGGATTCCTAAATATTTCAAGATTCGTGAAACGATAAAAAGCTGCAATAAAAGACCAGCGATATTAACATAAGTATAGAAATCAGCATAAAATTTCCCAATAAATTTTTCCTTGTACTCTTGATAATATTCTTGACTGTTGTCGTCATTTTTATTTTTGCTATTACTGCCCTTAGTTTGATCTAAATTTAGATCTTTCAATCCCTCACGATTTTGTGAGTTTTGTGATTTTAGCTCTTCCACTTTTTGTTCGGCTGCATGTTGAACATTAAGCCCTAAAATAAACTCGCCATTGGTATTGACCCAATTTAAAAAGAAAGTGAGCAAAGCGATCAGCAACAGGTACCTGGTTTTAAAAACGAGCTTGAATGCGTCGCCTTTCTGAATCGGTTCCTCGAATCGTTTTGATTTTTTTTTACTTCTTTTACTCAGTCGAGTTCGTTCACGAACATCCACATAATTGGTTAAAATTAAACTGATGAATAAAATTGCTCCTGCGACTAATAATAGTTGATAGGGGCCCAGCGGTTCGATCAAAACACGGGTGATAATGCCACCGAGAACCGCTCCTAATGATGCACCAAAAGCAATGATCACAAATAGCCTTTTCCCCCCTTCGGGAGTATAAAGGTCATTGGCAAAAGCCCAGAATTGAGCCGTAATCATCAGGTTAAAAATGCCAATCCACAGAAAAAAAATGACTCCTAGTGGGACATTTAGTAGCGCAAGCACATAAAACAGGGCAATACATAATACAAAAAAGATCGTTACAATATTTATGAGCTGCCGACGAGGAAATCGACTGGCAATTCGTGCGTAAAGGGGAACAGCAATCAATAATAAAATAACCTGCCCTGTTGAAGCATAGCTTTTTATCACTGCACCAGCCCCGCCAATAATTAGTGCCTCTCGCACAGGTTTCATGATATAGTAAGAAGTCATGATGAGAAAAATATTCAGGGCTAATAAAAGTGAAGTAATTCCTTCACCAGCTTCTACGCCTGTGAATAAGTTTAAAAATCTATCTAAAGGACTTTTCGTACGAGGTTTCGTCATTTGGTCTCCAATATATTTTAATTACCCATAGAAATCACGTTGAGTAATAACATTTTGTCCCTAAAGGGACATTACGGGATCTCTAATTCAATTACTATAACCATTTATTTCCCATGGAATTTAAATTTATTTTATTCAATAACGTAATATTTTTGAATCAGTTTCTAATAAAAAATTATTCATAAAATATTTTCATAATTAATGTTCCATTAGGAACAAAATGTTTATCGAACATTGTTCCTATCTAATTTCAGAGTCCTTTTAAGAAGGTAATGTGATTTGTCGAACCGATCATCAATAAATCTAAAGATATTCTATTTATTTTCGAGCCTAATTTCTTCCACTAATCGTATCGGAACTTCTTTATTTCCTGTCACTTCCTGAACCTTAATTGAAATCTCATTTTTCTTCACATTTACCTGGTAAAAGTGATATATTTTTTCCTGTCTAATTGAGGAAACTTGTAAACCCTGTTGATCAAAATGTTGTTGCCTTTTCCGTTGAGTTTTCTTACCAGGTAACTCACGAAGCGGTGTTCCGCCACCTCCGCCGACAAGAAAATGAGTCATTCTTCCTGATTCATGTTTTAAAATATTATGTTGATACACATGCTCATGACCTGAAAAAACAACTTGAACATGATACTTTTCAAATAGCTTTAACAATTTATTTCGTTTCTCGAGCAGATTTTGCCCAAATTTTGACCGCAGCCAATCTTTGTGGTGTTTGCCAAACGTAATCGGTGGATGATGCATCGCTACGATTTTAAATGGCTTATTGTAGGTGATTAACTGTCCTTCCAGCCAGGCATTGCCATCTTCAGAGACAAACCATTTTTCAAACAGTTGGTTTTGTAAGCTGTCATTAATAAATTGGTCTTGATCTAAAATGTAGTTGGAATCGACGACGTATATCGCTGCATCTGTGAATTCAATAACATAAAACCTGGGATAATCGAATATCACTTGATAATTCTGATAACCATTTTTGAGATCGTTCCCGTACTCGTGGTTACCAATAACGGTCAAATAAGGAATTTCATTGAGCAACGGATGCTCATGTTTATTTTCTTTTAAAAATGTTGCCCAATGGGACGGTCTTCTGCCATCATGGGCAGCAATGTCTCCAATATTTAGAATAAAATCTGCTTGTGATCGTTTCGCCTCTAAATAAATTGCATCTCTAACAAGAAGCCGCGCCTTCGTTCCGTAGTCTGGTACATTCCGTAACCGATTAACAGAGCCAACTATTCCATTACTAACCAAGTAAAGTTCATAAAATGGAAAAATTAACATTTTCCAGCTAGTCCAGTTCGACTTCTTCCAGAATACATCCCTCACCCGCCAACCAGCCTGATTGTCGCTGTAAACGATAAAAGTTGAATTGTGTTCAAACTTCGTGTCTGGCAATAACTTCGGTACCTGGTAGAATTCTTCGGGATATTTTTCTGTAATTAGCCCAACTCTGGAACAATTTACAATTAATATAAGCTTAAAAAAAATGAGCGCTAAGATATAATTTTTCATTTTAATATTTTCTCTTCGCTTTATTATTCATTCAAAAATAATTGGTTTAAATATTGTGTAATTCATCATTCGTAATGACTCCCCCTACCTTATTTTCCTCTAAAAGCTGGATTTGGAATGGCGTGTACCCAATTGAAGGGAAATCAAATGAGATGTCTCTAACCTGTTTGTTAAATTATCTAATTACCGAATTAACTTCATTTCCGTTTAATCCCCATAATCTTCATCCCCCCATCAAATTTTCTCATAAAAACCTGTACAGAACCAAGTCCAAGTGTATCAATGGCAACAACTAAAAACTCACTATCAGATGTTGGAATATCGATTTGCAGATAGCGGTTTTCAAATTCGGTTAAGACTTTGCCAAAGTTACCTGTTTTGTTATCAAATTCGGCCCATGTGATTTTTCGAACTCTCTCGGTTGGATCGATTTTATATTTTACCAACAAATCTTCAAATGTAAATTGATTATTATTCTTAATCTTAAATTTATCCAATCCACCACTGAAATATAAATAAGTCTTCCCAATTTTGTTTCTTCTTTTGATTAAAGTTTGCACTAGGCATTCTTCAGCCTCTGGATCAGAAATATTACCTGAGGAAACAATAGCTCGGATTTCTTCATCAGAGAAATTCATGACCTGCTTTGCCGCCCAGAAGGCATCTTCTGCATCACAGTTTTGAAATGCAGGATTGGGATATTCAGGTTTCCATTTTACAGGATCGAAATTGTCCCCTTCGATTCGTCCAATTGAGGGGTAATCGGGATATTTAATTTTAGCCCAGGGACGAATCCATAAGCCAAAAGAAAATAATCCTCGAAAGATCGATTTGGGTTGAATGACATATTCATTGCCAGCCCTTAACGCTTGAATGGTTACACTTCCGCTTCCCAGCGTTGAACCAAAATCAATGAGATGGTGCCTGATGAATCTCTTTCCATCTTCTTCGACGATCAAATCTAGGCTGTTAATAGCACGGGAATCGTCATGGTTAAGCCAGGCGCAGAAGATGCGCAGTCCCCTCAATTCTCGGCGGGTTTCATGGGGGTGGATGTCATTGGCATCATCGGGGCGTGTACCATGATACATAAATGGTCCGATAGGTTTCCCATTCAAAAACTTGCTGGCGATGGCTCGAAAATAACCTTCCTCATCAATATATGCTTTTGCCAGCATTTTTTTGACCATAATTTCCGTCAGTGGCTTTTTTCTTCCAAGAGCGTCTTTTGTGATTGCCGTTGGACTTAAAACAAGCATCTCAGGTTTGAATCGAATTAAATAATTTTCTGGAACGAAATATCCCAATGCATGGAAAAATTTGGTACAGATCATCTCCGCACCTGTTGCCAATTCGGGATAATCAGGCGGATCAAATTTGATTAAATAAATTTTACCGTCTTTATCTCGTACGGTAAATCCCGGCGTGATCCCCTGGCTCTTGCCTCGGATAATTTCCCAGGTACCATCGAAAGAAATACCATCTCTTTTGTTAGCCCCTCTTTTCAGCGCTTCGATGTCCATCGCATGCCAATAATGGCGATTGGTGTACCATGAAGAATTCGGGACTTCACCTAATGTATTGACATTCCGAGCAGCGCCTTTATTTTCTTTGCCTGGATTAAGGAAAGTATTTTTATAAAAATCATAATACTCAGAATGTACCAATTCTTCAGGCAAAGACAAATTCATTTGATCGGGATCGTTCCTGATGGGGTCATCAGGTAAGAAAACCTGTCCGAGAAGTAAAGACGAATTCAATAAGACAAAAGCCAAGCCACAGATCAATATATGTATTTTTTTTCGATCTTTCATGAAACCCCGTTAAAAGATATTACTAAACTTTATAATAAAATGTGCTCCTTCGTCACCATACGCGATATCAATGCGTAGTGGGAGAGAGGTTTTGCTGTTGAAATGAAACCCTATTCCATAAGAAGTTTTCATATTTTTAAAAGTCATATCCTTGTAATGAGGAAAGACGTTTCCTGCATCATAGAAAAGCGCCATATCCAAACCAGACCAGGCGTACCAACGGTATTCGATGTTAAAAAGCAGTGAATTTCGATCGCGAAATCGAAACTCTTGAAATCCTCGTATGCTCATTGATCCGCCAAGAGGTTGCAAGAGATAGAAAGGAACGTCGGCGTTACCATTTTTGTCAACGATCGAAATAAAATGTCGAAAAGCGATTACTCGATGCCCTTGAAAAAATGGGAAATATTGTTGAAACTCGAGATCATAGCGATTGAAATCATACTTTTCATTAGATTTGTTCTCGTAGCGACTTGCTTTAAAAAAGAGATACATCCCCTTAAATGGATTCGCGCCACGAAGATCTAAAGGGTTGTCGAGCAGAGATTGTTTTAATGCCAGGTATTTTCTATATTTCTCACCTCGAAAATCCAATATAATGCCAATTGAACCGATATAAAATTCTGTGTCATCATCTAACCCAGGTACTGTCTCAGGCTGAAATTTTTCTTCAATAGAGAGATACTCATCACTGGTACCTGGACCAATTTTATTATGCAAATAAGTTCCCTGAAAGAAAGTTCTAATCGATGAACAGGGACGAAATGAAAAAACACCGCCCAATTTACTGTCTTTAAGTTGAAAATTTGTACGATCACTTTTTAAGGCATTGTCCCCAATACCGTAGAAATTGTCCTGTGGGGAACTTCTAAACTCTGCAAATGAGAACAGGCTCAATCGATTTTGTTCATAGCCAAATGCTGCTTTGTAGTCCTCATAGGACTTAAAGCTTCCGAGAATTCTTAATTCAAAATGGAGATGATCCAAATTTTTTGTAGGCTCAAATTTAATACCACCTCCAACCCCGGATCCACTTTTTAGGCCACCGACAACAGGCATAAATCCATAAACGCCATTCACTAATAATTCCTTAAAGGGATTGTGTTCTATAAACAGAAGAAGCTTTTCCAGATTTGAGGCTTTATAGGGTTTCAAATTCTGGGATTTTTCGAGACGTTTCTGTTTAAGGAGTTCCGCACGTGTTTTTTCTTGGGTCAATGCATAGATTGGTATTGATATAAAAATTAAAGTTATAATGGCAAAGGTGTAAAGAGTTTTTTTCGTGATTTTTGAATTCAATATCTTAACTCCTTTTTTGATGGAATTAATTTGTTTATATTAAAATGGTCACAAAGTATTTTTTCCAATAGATAGATGAATCCAACGGATTAAGTAGATTCATTTTTAAAGAATCAATTAAATAAAAAACATTTACCTATTTCTGTAAAGTGATTAACAAAATTAAATATTTTACGATCGAATGATAGAAATTAAAAAGCCTCAACAACCAGGACATAGACCCCAGAGTTTCCATTTTTACCGAAACCGATATCCAATCTTGCATTAATTCTTTCTTGATTATCAAACATGAACCTGAATCCGATACCAAGGGTGTATTTGAATTCGTTTATTTCAAATTTATTAATTTCACTGGCGACATCACCAAAGCCAAAGAATCCGACACCTCCAAAATGCCAAAATAGTGGGAATCGGTATTCTGCCTGGAAAGTAATCATGTTTTTATCTCGATAACGTCCGAAATAGTAGCCTCGCATCCAATAGGAACCGCCGAGCAATGCCAGCATTTGAAAGGGTGGTTCGCCGAATATAAAAGTGTCATAAGTTTGAAATGCCAGGACATGCGAGCCAAATACGGAAAAGTATTTCCTGAGATCAAAACTGATCATGTTAAATTTATAAGCACTGCCAATCGTCTTGCCGAAGTATGCCGCATAAATTTGATTGTAAAATCCTGACGATGGATAATAGATGTGATTGCGAGTGTCATGATTGATAATAATGCCAAGTCCAGAAGCAGAACCGCCTTCACTGCCTGGTATTAGGCCATATTGTAAAACACCATCTTCATCAGTCTTTTTTAAATTGATATATTCATACTGGTATCGAAGTCCAAAGAAAAGTCCAGGTTTGATCTGTTTTTGGATATTCGTGTAGGACTTAAAATAACTGGGTTCATAATCTTCTTCCGCCATGTCTGGCGAATGATTCCCGATTCCCCAAAATTTATCTGGATATTTGTAGTATCCGTAAAATCCATTAAAATAGAATGTTTCCCCTTTAAAATAAATTTCAGGGAGAAAACCTAGTATAGTCTGTTTTTGTTGCGTATACGTTAATGCAATCCTGACATTCGATGGACGATCATTGGGTGAACTGCCTGAAGGACGAAAAGAATAAATGCCGCCTACCCCGAATGCGATTTTGGTTTCGGGAGTATAATAAGCGTAAGGCAAAGCGACCAAGCTGTTTTGATTTTGCTTTAAAGAGTCAGGTTGATTTCCATTTTGTGCCCAAAGTGAACTTGTGAATATGATAAGAATAAATAATGAATATAATATATATCGAGTAAATTTCATATTTTTTCCATGTTGAGCAAAATTTATGTTTAAAGATACGATAAAATATTTATTTTTGCAAGATTTAATTTCATAACGATAGACTTTTCCGAGGATTTCAAGACCTTCGGAAGGGTTCCTCCTATCACTAACGCACCACCCCAACTAACCGAATCGATTTATCTTTTATTCGACGGAAGTGGAATTGTACTGGCGCAGATGCTATTTTTTTTTCATTGTTTACTAAAATATCAATCCTTAAATAGCCTTTCGCTTTCTCAATGAACTCATTGTTAAGGGAAAAATTGAAATGAATTGAATCAGAGTGGAGAACTAGTTCGTCACAAAGCTCATTTCCTTTATCGTTGTAAAATCGAATAATATATAATCGATTTTCAAATTTGTCGTCAAGTAGAGCTTTTTGCATATCTTTGAAAAATATTGAATCACTTGAATTCTTTTCAAATTCGATGGGGGAAATCCGTGCTAAAAAGTATTCAAGTATTTTTTTTCGGCGCTTCATCAATGTTTGAATCATGTATTCTTCGATATCAGTTTCTGGGTAGTCCGCGGCTTTCACCAGAGCTTTGATATGATCATAGGATAAGGCGCCAATAATTTTTGTAGCCCAGTAATCATCGGCTGGTTGGCTGCGGCGGATTGGTTCATAAGGATAGGTTTCTTTCCAATCATCTGGTTTGAAGTGAGTTGCTTCAAAAACTCCTACAGACTTCCATTTAGTTGGCTTAATTTTTTCCCATTCCTCGATGTCAAGACCGAGGGTAAACAAATTTTTAGCGATATCTTTAATGCCAAATAGATGATTATATCCTGCCCATAGTCGATTATTTTTAGCGATAAAGGTTCCAAATGCATCATCAAAATCAATAAGATGGTGTTTTAGATAGCCCTTGCCAGGCTCACCAACATACATGTCGAGCATATTATCAGGGCTAATATTTGACATGTTTGTAAATGCACAAAAAACTTTCAATCCACGGAGAGTTCGCCTGTCTTCATGAGGAAATAGATCGTTTGGATCGTCAGATCGAACACCTTTTTCAGGAGTAGTACCTAAAGGAAGTCCTTCAAGAATTCTACTGGCAATTGATCGATAGTGCCCATTAACAGGTGGAGCAATTCGGTTTAGAATGTCATCCACCTCTTTTTGTGTCAGATTGCTTTCAGGAGCAATTTTTATCTCATTTTTTTTGAAATAAAACAGGTGATCTTCAGGAACATGATAACCAAAGCCCCAAAAGAGTCGATTGACAATAAAGGAAGTTGATGTTTCGAGACATGGATAATCAAGTGGATCGAATTTCAGTAAATAATAGATATGTCGTCTATCATAAACAAAAAGTCTGGGGTTTTGATATGGATTTCGGACTCTGATAATGGTTAACGACGGGAGAGGATGCCCATGATCAATCGGTCCAGCAACTAATTCTTCTGGCGAAATTTTATCATATCCCAATCGAGGGATGTACCAACTGGAAGCCGGAACTTCATCCATTGAGTTGACATCTTTGGCATAACGATTACCAGGAATTTTCAATGGTTCAATTGTTGGACGAGGTGGAAGCGCATTGACAAAGTAATCAAATCGCTTAAGTTTCATTGCTTTTGGCGCAGGGATTGGATGGATATCATTATAATAACGCACTGGCTCGGCATCCTTGAAACGAATGTTTTGAGAGCCACATCCCATCACTCCAATTAGAATTAAGATAAAAGTCCGTAATAGAAAAATATGTCGATTTCTATCAAGCATGGTGTAATTAAGTTTTTATTTGCCGTCAGCATTGTTTCCCAATAATGGATTTAGTCCAAGATTGAGAGAAAAATGATAACCCGTAGATCCGCCTGCTAATTGAATTCTGGCAAGCTCGCCATCAGTCACATGAAAATCAATTGCACAACCAATTGCCCAGGGCGCATGTGCAAAAGTGACTTTATTCAATTTTTTAGAAACTATCAAGTAATCTATAAAAAGATGTCCGCCCAGATTGGAAGAAAGTGGCCACTGATATTCTACCGATGGAACCATCGAAAATTTATCTATTCTTAAGATTTTTCTTTCAGATACTCCTCGAAAAGATTGATGTCGTGGATATTCGGTAAATGCAATTGACACTGTATCATTAAAATTTTCGATCATATCAAATACGAAGCGTGGTTTTATAATTCTGTTTCGAAGGATAATTGGAATATTTCCAGTAAAATCAATACCAGTTTTTAAAAATTTACTCTTGTCCATTCCAATTCCGTTGGAAATGCTCAAATGTCCTTCTACCTTTATCCCTCCTGAATTGTAGACATTTTTTCCTCTTGTATCAAATCGAACAGAAATTTCGTTGTGAAATTGTTGGATTGGGTGGCTGAGTCCAGTGAGTTTTATCAGATCAAATGATTCACCGAGACTGTTATCGTCCTCAGAAGCATCTTCCACCTTTCGTTTTTGATAAAAGAATGTCAAGAAGTATTCCCAGTTAGGAGAAGGACGAACGCCCAAAATAAATTGTGCCCGCCATTTTCGTTGATAGTAAATTCCATACTCATTCTTGGCATCAAGTAAAAAATGGCTTCGATTGTTATTTTTGGGATCAGCACCGAAACTATAAAATTCTCTATCGTCGTCGTATTCTTTAAAAGCAGATAAAGTCATGCGCCAGATGGTCTGCCCTGTCCTGAATCGGGATGAAAATCTTGCCTCTACCTCGTATTTCTCCTCGTCCGCATACTTACCTCTTGCAAGTACTTCGAACGGTTTCTGCCTGTAAAAAAGATTGAGCCCAATTCTTGGTCGAAAGCCTGATATGATATTGACAATTGGGTACCATCCAAATTTCCGATCGTCGGAGAAGAACAAATCATCTAACCGATCGATAAACTTGGGATCGGTAATTAATTGTGCCCCGTAACCCGATGCGAATCGGATCATGTAGGAAATGCGTCTTGGAACAAAAGAGACAGCGTTCCAGATCGGTCGTACTGGACTAAATCCTTTTTGTTCATCCCTTTCGAGCCCACGGATATACATGAAAGCCTGGTGAGGAGTCTGCAAAGAATCAGACTTTTCTGTCTTTGAATGGTAATTTTCATCCGCCATTAGAACTGAACTTTCATAAACAAAGGGGCAATTCAATAATAACAAAATAAGAATATATTTGAAACCTCCCGAAGGTTTCAAACTTTCGAAAGGTTGGTTATGTGGATAATTATTTAATATTTCGGTTCCCATCCTTTCCATTTTTCCAACTCGATTTTTACGTTGCCAATAAAAACTTTTAATTCCGCTTTGAGCGGTGGTCTCTGTTTACCTAGGGCAAACCAACCTTTATAGGGCCCTGTAACGCCAGCGATACCTTTTGTTTTTATCTCTCCATCTATGTAATAACTTTCGATAGGAGAATCCAATGCTGATAATTTAACTCGATCTGTTTTCCCAGTAAAATTGAATGCTACTTTTCCTCGTTCGGATTCAAAAAAGGAAGTAACCGTGTCGTTTTTTGTCGAGATAGCATATTTTCGAGCATAAAAAACGAGTGAAGTGCCATCTAAAATCGTCCCTTTAAATGGCATTGATTTTTCAATTGTTTTTGTTGGATCATTGATGTCTGTCATTTTAATATAAATCAAATTAACCGAATAATTAAATCGATATTCGGCATTGTAAGTCACATCATCAATTTTTTCTTCTGCGAAGAAGTGATGAAGCTGAAAATTTTCATTGATATAGCTATTATAAACATTATGTATATTGACAAAAAATAGTAATGGATTCGAATCGATAAATAATTTGACATGATAAACACGGGTACTATTAACAACCAATGTATCGCATATCTGAAGCTTAATTGTACCCAGACGAATAAAACTCCACTTTACTTTGTAAATCAATTCTTCACCGATTTTCCATTTAAAAGCATAATCATTGGATAAAAGTAGATTTGGAGAAATCAGAATCATTAGAAGTAAAGTTATGATAATCTTAATTAAATGCGAATTATTCATTTGCTCAATAAATTTTTACTTCTTTCAGGATATTTAGAAATTTGTGCCAGATTTTGAGATCATTCTGGCAAAATGTGATGTTTGAAATTAGAACGATCAAAAGAATAATTAAAACAAAAATTGAAACTATTTGTTCCATTTAATATCTCTAATTAGCAATCTATCAAACACACCTTTAGCAGAAAATTCTTCTTTACGTCAATTTATACTTCCTTGCATTGTAGATTGGCTTGTTTTTTCCCAAACAATCCTATAGGCTAATGCACCGCCTTTATCTTTTGCTTCCTAATACATTTGGCAATTGCCAAAAGATATTTATTCGAAGAAGACGGGATTTCAAAAACGATGGCTTCTTTCTGAGCTGTTAATGGAGATATCGCAGTTGCTCGAATTACATCCAAATCTTTATATGTTTTAATTAAAATTATCGTTTTATCAATAATAATTGACTTTTCACTTGTAAATATTCGTATTGGAATAGTACTAATAAGAGCTTTTCTCACATCATTAATCGCTTTTGTTATATATAGGCGACGTTGTTTAAGTTTGTAATGAAATTCTTTAAATGTTGTCAATCGTTCGATACCCAATCCTAATGCAAGTATAGATAAAAATATAAGCACAATCTCCTGTGTCTATTTGATAAATGGAAGAAATTTATCCACTTCAATAAAAAATATCTAGGCAAAACTATTATAACATCGAGAAGCCCAGAAATAATTAAAATCCACGCCGCAAGGTTATTCAATATATTACCAAATCGTTTTGATTTCAAATCGTCCAAATTATATTTCTCCAAATCTTTTTTAGTACGGAAAGAAATTTTAAAAAATTGTTATCCTATTCAAGTAGTAATTTATAAAATTTAAATTTGTAAAGATTATCAATTATTTTATTTAAAATCATAAAATCAATATACTTAACTTTAAATTAAAAGTCAATATTAACCGAAATAATTATAAAACATTTAAACTTGTTTATAAATTTAGATATAGCTGGATAGTAATATTTGAGTATTATGCAAAGCTTCACTAGTACACAAAATCCTTAAACTTTACCCGAAACAACAACGAATATAACACAGGCACAAAGCCCAGCGTCAACAACGTGGCAAACGCCAACCCAAACATAATCGCCACAGCCATGGGTTCCCACATGGGCCCGCCCCCAATGTACAAGGGAATTAGACCACCAATTGTTGTGGCGGTTGTCAGGAGAATTGGTCGGAGACGACGCTGTGCTGATTCAACCACGGCGCGTTGCGGTTCAAGACCATTCTCTTCCATTTCGATGCGGATGCGGTCGATTAGCACAATGGCGTTGTTGATCACCACTCCTGCCAATGAGATAAGCCCCAATAGCGTCATGAATCCGAAATAGGATCGCATGACCAACAATCCGATAATGACTCCAATAATACCCAGTGGTATGGTAGTCAAAATAATGAAAGGTTTTCGAATAGAATTGAATTGAACTACCAGCAATAGCACGATAATCAATCCAGCAATCGGCAGTTTCTCATTAATGGAATTGCTAGCTTCGACTGAGCTTTCCATTTCGCCGCCCAACTCGTACTTATAGCCGACATCCCACTTTTTCTGTTCCTGCTTCAGCCATTTATCCATTTCCATTGCCACAGCGATTGGCGTGGTTTCATCTGTGACTTCGCATTTAACGCTCACCACTTTCAACAAGTCCCATCGCCTAATTTTGGATGGTTCCCAGACCACTTCGAGATCGGCAACCTGTTTAAGGGGGACATTTAATCCGGTAGCTTGTGAATAGACGTTGATTGTTTCCAATTTGCCAATATCCTGCCGTTCAGCAGCTACAGAACGCAGGGTGATCGGAATGACCTCATCTTCTTCACGAAACTGCGTGGTGATAAAACCAGTTAAAGCTGTCTGCAAAGACATGGCAATATCCTGATTGCTCACCCCGGCTCGTTTCGCTCGAGCTTGATTGATGTTCACCAGCAGCTTTTTTGTGCGTAAGCCCCAGTCGTCGTGGATATTTTTCGTCCCTTCGATTGTCGCCATGTGGATTTTTATTTGATCTGCAATCTCAAACACCTTATTGATGTCACTTCCCATCAGGCGGATGACCACAGGGAAGTCAGGCGGTGGCCCATAATTCAGGCGACTGATATTGGGGCGAACATCGGGAAAATTCTCAATACAAAATGTCTCTGTTTTTTTTACAAGGGTATCCAGATAGGACTCCCCTGTTGTCGTATTGATAATAAAACAGCCATAGCCTGGATTTGCCTGTTCGGGGCTAAATCCAAGGACGAACATGGGAGGTCCCTGCCCGATGAAAGTTGACCAGTTAGAAATTCCATCTACTCTATCCGAATTGGCGACGAGTTCTTGTTTAAAATAAGCTTCAAGTTCATCGACAATCTCCACTGTTCGCGCAATTGGTATGCCAACTGGGAGATTGATTTCAGCAGTGTAAGTTGCTTTATCATTGGATGGAAAGAAAATGTTGGGCAGCAGTCCAAAACCCATCATAGAAATAATGAATACCACAAAGGTGATCAGTACGGTCAATCCTCGATGCTTAAGCATGGTGATCAAAGAAGATCGGTAGTTTCGATAGAATTTGGAATTGTATGATTTTTCTTGGGTTCGTTTTTTTATCTTCAAAAAATAAACACAGAGCATGGGGATCATTGTCAATGAAAGCAGCCAGGAGCTAAGCAGGGTTAGTGCCACGACTTCAAACAAGGGGGCACAATATTCACCTACCCCTGATTCGGCCAAGTAAATGGGCAGGAATGCGGCGGCAGTCGTCAGTGAAGAAGTGAGCAATGGAATTCGCAACTCGCTTGCCGAATCAATGGCAGCATCGAGCGGTTTTTTGCCTTCTGCCATTTGTACCATAATCGATTCAGACATCACGATGGCGTTATCCACCAGCAGTCCCAGGGCGATGATCAGCGCTGCAATGGACATCATATCGAGACCGATGTCAAAAAAGTTCATCAGCATGATGCTCATAATCATTGCCATCGGTACAAGTGAGGCGACAACCAGTCCAGTACGAATACCGAGAAATAACAGCATCACGATCAGCACCACAGCGACTGCCTGCATCAGATTTCCTGTGAACGATTTCACTTTCCGATCCACATCCGCAGGTTGAAATGAAGCATAATCAACTTCGATACCGATGGGATAAACGGTCTGGAGATAGGCGATTTTCTCTTTGACTTCTTCACCGAGTCGAATGATATTCCCGCCTTCTCGCATATTAATCGCCAATGCCAGCGCTCGCGCGCCATTTGACCGAACCATCGATTGCGGCGGATCGATATAGCCACGGTATACATGAGCAACATCATCGAGATACATCAAATCTGATCTGCCTGGCAGATTAATCAGTGTGCGTTTCAAATCTTCAACTGTTTCAAACGTGCCAGTTGGCTCCAGGACAATATTCTCCCGTTCAGTAGTGACCTCGCCACCAGACATGATGATGTTTTTAGTCGCCAGAATACTCATCAAATATGACGGTGAGATTCCCAGCTCTGCCAGTCGGGCGTTGTTGTATTCCACAAAAATGCGCTCTTCCTGTGCGCCATGAATTTCAACTTTCGCCACTTCATCCAATGTCAGCAGTTCGTTTCGGATTTCATCAGCGATCTCTTTCAATTCAGCATAACTATAACCTTCCCCCGTCATTGTCACAATCGTCCCAAACACGTCGCCAAATTCATCATTCACTCGTGGCCCAATGACGCCTTCGGGCAATTCGCCTTGATTTTTGGTACGCTCGACTTTCCGACGAAGTTTATCCCAAATCGGGCGCATATTTTTATAATGCTCTTTAATACCAATAGTAATGCTGGAAAATCCAGTTTTCGATTCGCTGTAAATAAAATCGATTTCAGGCATCTCCTGAATGGCTTTTTCCAGTTTATCGGTCACTAACTTTTCGACACGTTCAGGGCTTGCCCCTGGAAAATCTGTTGTAATCAATGCCCATCGAATCGTAAATCCTGGATCTTCGGCCCGAGGCATGGTGCGAAAGGTGTTGATGCCTGCGATTAATATTAAAATCAACGCAACAGCGGTAATGCGGTTCTTCTCAATAGCAAATTTTGTTATATTCATGTGTTAAATCTCCCTAATTAAAATCCATATTACTTTTTCTCTCATCCATTTAAGCTCTACTTTATCAGATGAAACTTTGTCTGTCTACCATCCAGAAAATACGTCCCATTTTCTCTGAAAACCGCATCCTGCTCCAGAGCAATCCTGACTTCTTGATCGTCCCATTCTGGAATATTGGTTTTTACATTGAGCTCGATTGAATAGCATGTCTCGTAATAAAGCGGATAATCCCCCTTGCCAGGAACCTCCTCTTGTTGATCCCACAGACCAATCATTGGTCCCGCAGCATGTCCATGATACCCCAATGGATGCGAATAAATGCTGGATTTCAGTCTTTCAGCCTTTGCTCTGGAAAGTGCGGCTTTTAAAATTTCATTTCCTGTTCTTCCCTCAACGAATTCACCAATTAAAATATCTTGAAGCTGATTGCTCAAGCTCAACGCTTTCTTCAAACCTTCGGGTGCATCTTTTTCTCCCTGTTTTAATACATAGGAATGTTCCTGGGTATCGGTATTCAATCCCAGATAGATGATTCCAATATCGCAGTGCAGTAAATCCCCTCGACGAATCACATTATTTTCAGTTTTATCCTCATTTTCAGCCTTCTGCCGTTGAATCGAAACCGAAGGCTGGAACCAGGTTGGTAAGCCCAATTGATTCATTTTCTCCCTGATCCACCAAACAACATCCTCAGTAGTGGTTACACCTGGCGTGATCACCTGGTTTGAGAAGGCTTCCGCAATAATCTGGTGGGCAATAGATACGATGTGGGGATAGACTTCAAGCTCTTCGGGGATTCTCCGCTCCAGCCAGCCAACTGCCAGCCTTTCTGCTGAATGCAATCGAGCGGCATACTTTGTTCCCAGCGCTTTCACTAATTTTGCTTTCAATGAAACAGAAAGTCCATCTCCAAAAGCAAAAGTATCGGATTCATTGATGCCAATTCTTTTAGGATCCCGATCCGCCACGACTTTTGCCAGGCATTCCCATTGATCCATTTTCTCTGGATTCCAGACTCCTTTGTAAAATTTTCCAATATCGTATCGGCTGATTGAGAGTCTTTCCATTCCGTCTTTCCCTTTATCAAAGAACACCAACATCGTCGTCCTTCTAGCGGAGAGCCAGGTAGCTGGAACTAAGGTCCGGAAAACAGGATCCTCATTATACTCCCGACAGATGATGATCCAGATATCGAAATTTTCCCTGCGCATGATCTCAGGGAGCACGTTCTCCAACCGAATTTCCAACCATTTATCGATGACTTTGGCTTGGTCTTTAAGGGGAAGGATTGAAGGGTGGGAAGCAGTGAGGGATTGAAACAAAATCAGACAAAATAATAAGCAAATAAAGAACATTCTCATGAATGTTTTCATCTTTCCTCCATTCCGGATATTTTTATTTTTTTAAAAATATATCCAAAAATAAATAAAATATCAAGTAAAGTTTGTGTTTAATGTTATACCTGAGCTATGAGTAAAGATAAGGTAATTATTTAGCTAATTGTAGTTATTTTGTAAATCAAACATGCTGTGATAAAAGATTTCAGACAGGATAACAGGATGAATCGGATTTATATGACTTCTTTCAATGATATGTAAAACAGACTTTCTGTGGAAATCTAAATACTGATTCTATTATTCTGACAATTAGTATCTGATTAAGAGATGGGATAAAATAAGTCTGCCATAGTCGGATCATATACTACAAATGGGCATAATCTAAACTTTTTGAAATAAGAAATCCACCCACAGAATTCGAACTCCCTCAGAAATAACATTAATAAAAACAGGTCTGTGGGAGTTCATTTCTGTTGGAAAAAAGTAGTTTAATATAGAAAATTTTTTAATCCTGTAAATCTCCCATGGAACTGGCTACTTCACCTAATTCATGATATTTCTTGGAAAGCTCATAGAATTCCAGCACCTGGGGGGTAAATCAAATTTCAGGCCTTTCAGCACGCCCTAATTTCACAAGTTCGGGCTTCAAATAGAGCATAATCGATGTTTCACTTTGCCTGCATGCCACTCAAAAAATTCGTCCTTTTCAATTTTTATAAAATAAGGAATATCTGTTAAATGGAGAATGAATCAGGAACCTCCAATTGTTTTTCATAGTGTACACAAGAGCTTCACAATATAACTCAAAGGAGGCTTTTATGGCTAAAACCGCAGTGATCTCTGCACGAATAGATCCAGAACTTAAAAATAATGCTGAAACAGCATTTAAAAAACCGGGGCTAACAGTAGCCCAAGCAATCACTTTATTTTATAAACAAGTTGAACTTCAGTGTGGTTTACCTTTTAATGTAAAAATCTCAAATATGGCTTTGGTTCTACTTTTTCGCTAACTTCCACGCCTCAATAAACTTCACTGCCGTATCCACCATCTTTTCAACTTTCTTCTGCCCCATCTCTTTTGTTGCAGATTGCGGATTGCTGAACGACCAGACGCCGTTGCTGGAAAGTTCATGACTGGCGCCACCCTTCTTCGTTTCCAAAGGCACCCCTAATAAAGAACTGGCTATATTCTCTAATTCAGGATACTTTTTAGAAAGCTCATATAGTTCCTGTACCTGGGGTGTAAATCGAATCTCAGGTTTTTCAGCACGTTCCAATTTCACCAGTTCAGGCTTCAGATAAAGCATGATCGATGTTTCACTTTTGCCTGCATGCCAATCAAAAAATTCTCCGTCTTCACTTTTTTGAATGGAGCTGCCATGCCCGATGGCTACGGCAATGGCTTCCGTATTGTAATTAATGCGGTGAATCACATTATGCTGAACAATATTATTCCCACCATGATAGTTGAAAAACATAAGACGGCGAAAACCATATTTCATCAGCATTTCGGCGCTTTCAAATAATACCTGTTCCATAGTCTCGGGGTTGAGACTGAGCGTACCTGGGAATCCAGAGTGATACTCACTGTAGCCAACAAAGAGCACAGGAGCGACCAGTACCCCTGTCCGTTCCGAAATCATGTTGCACATGCCAAAGGCTTCATAATAATCCGTTCCCAGCGGCATGTGAGGACCGTGCTGCTCGGTACTGCCCAATGGGATGATGACCATGTCATTATTTTTTAGATATTCCTGGACATCAAACCAGCTCATTTCTTGCAATATCAGAGGTTTTTCTTGGACTTGAGCGAAAGAAAAGCTTGCCAGAAAGAAAGTAAGTATTAATATCGTTGTTAATCTTGATTTTTTTAATAGCATATTATTCCTCCAAATTTTAAATTTGTCTTTACGAACTCTAAACATCTGCTAATATTTTCATACTAAATTTTAAATCCATGATGAATACAAATCAGGTCGCCGATCGGGAATAAAATAGCAACGGGCATGAGATTGCTTCATTTCATCCAGATCAATTTCGCACATCAGAATGTGATCTTCCATCGCAGGCGCTTGCGTTAAAATTCTTCCATCAGGCGCTGTTACGAAAGATTTTCCTTCAAATGTAACACAATCCTCTTTACCAACTCGATTACATAGCGCAACAAAGTATCCATTCTGAAAACCTGCCACCTGCATTTCTGCTTCAAACAAGCCTGGTGGCCATTCACCGATTGCACCAGCCTGTGGCACAACAATCAATTCCGCACCTTGCAAGCCTAATGTTCGCATGTATTCAGGAAAGTGCCGATCATAACAGATGGCTACACCGATTTTACCTGCGGTTGTATCATAAACAAGCTTTTGACCATCGCCAGGTGTATAGTAGCCTTTTTCATGAAAACAGGGTGCCTCAAAAATATGCACCATCCGAGTGATACCCAAAAGCGATCCATCCGAATCAATGACAGGGGAAGAATCGTACGTCTTATCCCCAGATTTTTCAAATAGATTGAGAACGACGACAGTTTTCCAACTTTTCGCTAAATTGGAAAATATTTCCATCGTCCGGCCCGGTATGGATTCCGCTAAATTCAGATGATCACCTCTAGACGGATGTTGCGGATAAAAATAAGTCAAGCCGAGCTCAGCAAAAGCGATCAATTTTGCTCCCTGTTTGGCAGCTTCCTCGAATGCCTCAACGCCACGCCTGAGATTATTTTCTTTGTCCTGAGTGGCATGTTGTTGAATTAATGCAATTTTTAATTTCCGGCTCATTTTATTTAATTCCAAATTTATGGAAGATTCTTTTCATTCTTGTTAACTTTCATCCACCAAATCGCCTGATAAACAATTGTCATGCTAAGAAATGCAAACACCATGAATGGTGCTATAAAATGATATTTTTAGTTATCAATTATGAGAATGCTTCAGCATCCTTCCATATTTGAGCTTGACCGTTCAGCTTCAAGCACCAAATCCCAACTACCCAATCAAGTAATTGCACGATTAATCGATCATCCAGTTACCCAATTACTGCTTAGTTCTAAGTGGATTTTCAGCTTCATCAAAAAAGCGCTGCTGCAGTTTGTAAATCATCTTATCTTTCTTAATAGCTCTAATCAATTCAACTAATTGATCAGCCCGACTATTGAGCAGCAATTCTCCGATCTCCCGATTAGCATAACTGCCATCACCTGCATAATGATTTGGGAATTTTGCATACCACCAGATGCCAGTATAGATGAATGGTAAATGCGCCAAACGTTCTAAGTCTTCACCCGATTGGTCTTTGCCACGCTCGGTGTGTACCAAGTCAGGATGATGAGCCAGCATCATCGACGTCTCCGTCTCTCCGGCATGACCATCAAATTTGGTTTTGCGCAGCTTGTTAATTTTCTCCGCTACCGTCGAGTCGCTCTGTGGGCTTAATAAAATCACAGCATAATCTTTACGGCCGGCTAATTGTGCCTGGCAAAAATAATGAAGAAAGTTGTTGTTACCGCCGTGACCATTCACAAGAATAATCTTTTTGATCCCATTACGGGCAAGTTCATCGCATGTTTCTTGTAAAATATCCCAGACCAGTTGGGGACTGTAAGCAATTGTACCAGGCTGATGCTTCGCCTCATAAATTTGTCCAAAATAATATTCAGGGAAAACGATGCTGTATTCCTTCGCTGCGGCACGTAAGGCAATTTCTCTGATATCTATCATATCTGTGCCCAATGGCAGGTGAGGCCCATGTTTCTCCAAAATGCCCATCGGAATGATGCAAGTACTATCAGATTGGACAACGGCTTGAACAAATTCAGGCGCCGTGAGTTCTTCGTACTTGACTGGCAGACTCTTGTCTCTCTTTTGAGCGTTGGTATTATTTATTAGTAGAGTAGAAAATGAGATTACTGAGACAATAATTGTTTTAAAATACTTCTGTTTCATAATAATCTCCTTAATTTAGTGTAATCCTTCAATTCAAAATAGAGGGTAAACCTTTATCCCGCGCAAACTAAAATTGTTTCATATCTTTTTTACATTACCTCTTTCGGATACATGGAATGATGGAATTGTGGAATAATGTAATATTTCCCTTAATTCGTTTCTATTGAAACCAGGGTTACTTTCGGGTTGCCAATTACCCAAACCACAAATTACCTGATCATCCAATTAACTATTCCATTAATGACCCTGTTGATTTAGTGCCATTTTTTCGCTTTAATCCACAATATGCAGCAGTCAGGGACTGCTGCTACCCAATATGTTGTGGTGTTTTACTCTTCATTGATATTAATTCAACAGAGTCATTAATTGCCCAATTAACCAGTTACTCAATCACTTTTCATAAACAACCTTTCCACCTAAGATGGTCAAATCCACCTTCGTATTCAAAATCTCCTTCAAGGGAATCTCAAACAGATTCTGATTCAATACAGCCAGATCAGCTAATTTCCCAACCGTAATGGACCCTTTCACATCCTCTTGAAACTCAGCATAGGCTGAACCCAATGTATAAAATTCAATCGCCTGTTCCAATGTGATTTTTTCATCAGGGAACCAACCGCCTTCGGGTCCCCCTTCTGGAAATTCTCTTGTTACCGCAGCATATAAACCGATCATTGGGTCAAGCGGCTCCACTGTCCAATCGGTTCCAAAAGCTATTTTAACTCCCTCTTTGACAAAGGAATTAAACAGGTAGGAATGCTTCACCCGATCACCAATCCTTTTCTCCGCCCAGCGCATGTCATCGATACAGTGCGAGGGTTGAATGGATGCAATGATTCCTAACTCTTTGTATCGTTTAATATCCTCAGGCAAAACGACCTGCGCATGTTCAATCCGATGCCTGGCATCTCGTTGTCCATTGTTCTGAAACGCTTTTTCAAACGCATTCAAGATCCATTCGTTCGCCTTATCCCCGATGGCATGGGCTGCGATCTGCAATCCTGCTTTGTCAATTGCTCTGATTAACTCATACAATTGATCTTCAGGATAGATTGGAATTCCACAGGTAGAGGGATCATCTGAATACGGCTCATAAAAAAGTGCTGTCGCTGCACCCATGGAGCCATCCACGAACACTTTCATTGTTCCGATTCTCAGCATATTATTGCCAAATGAAGGTAAAATTCCGATTTTCTCAAAATCTTCATAGAAATAACAAGCTCGCCAGGAATTGATTCTCAGCGTTAATTCTCCACCCTTCAAAAGCTCCTGATAGACTTCAAGATCAGCCGTAGAACTATTATCCTGAATGCTGGTTACACCTAAGCTATTGGCATGTTGAATCGCTGTCTTGATCGCTTGTTTCAATTGTTCTTTTGAAGGTGGTGGAATAACTGCCCCGACTAAACTTTGTGCATTGTCTTTTAAAATTCCAGTGGGTTCGCCTGTTTGTGTGTTTTTAGTAATTTCTCCACCTTGTGGATTGGGTGTGTCTTTGGTAATTCCAGCGAGTTTCAACGCCAAGCTATTCGCCAGAGCAATATGCCCGTCCAACCGTTGCACAAATACAGGATTATCTCTGGTGACTTCATCGATCAATTCTTTCGTGGGATGTTTTTTCGAGGGCCAGGCTTCGTGATCCCAATTGCCGCCTAAAATCCAGTCACCTTTTCCCAGCTTCGCTGCATAATCTTTAATCCTCTCCACAAATTCATCTTCATCTTTAGCATCCCGCAGATCAATACCCAGCAAGTAAAATCCGCCGTCTGAAAAATGGACATGAGCATCATTGAAGCCAGGGAGAACAAACCTTCCTTTCAAATCAATAACGTCAGTTGATTTTCCTTTTAATTGATGCATTGATCTTTTTTCACCAACCGCAATAAATTTCCCATCTTTAATGGCACAGCCATCTGCCCAGGGCTGGTCTGGTTCGAGAGTATAGATTTTACCGTTGGTGAGGATTAAGTCTGCACAAATATTGTTGGTTTGTTTCGAGCAAGCAAAGGTAAAGATAAATGTGATTAATATTAATGTTATCATAACTCTCATCTTATCTTCCTCCAAATTTTAATTTTCCAATCCACCAGGCGGAAAACAATCCAACAGATTTCATAAATTTGTTTCCCCACCGATTGAAGAATCATATAAATTTTTTGAAAATTATTATACTTGTTTAAGGTTAATTTTTCAATATAAAAAATCATCGACATGCTGATTCCATCGCTCGGAGCGATGGAATCAGTATGAAATTTTAATCTTCATTAGGTATATCAGTGGGTTTCTTCAATCTGCGATGGGATTTACTCGAACAAAATTCTTTGATCTTTTCTTCCAAAAATAATAAACTGGAATATCCAAAATTGTTATTCCAATTCCTGCTAACGATTCCACAGGTTTCTCAATCAAAGCATTAATTAGAATCCCTGATGAAGCAATAATAAAAATTATCGGAATGGATGGATATCCCCACGTCTTGTACGGTCTAGGCATATCTGGAAATTTTTTCCTTAAAGTAAAAACCGAAGCCGTGGCAGCGATCCAGAACATAATGGAGACGACCATTGCAAAAGTAATGAGTTGTTCAAAAGTACCACTTAAGGCAAGAATGCATGACCAAATCGCCTGAATAAAAATTGCCACACCGGGTGTTTTAAATTTCGGATGTACTTCAGCCACTCGTTGAAAAAAAGTTTATCCTTTGCCATGGCATAATAAACCCGGGGACCCGAGAATATCGACCCATTAATAGAACCAAGTATTGAAATGATGATTGCAGCAGATACAAGCCCGCCGCCAATTCCCCCAAAAAGAACAGATGCTGACTTTTCAGCAATTCTCTCCACTCCAATTACCTCATCAATAGGTAGCGAATAAAAATAAACACAATTAACGAGGACATAAAGGACGGTTATTCCCACTGTTTCCAAAATTAAAGCTACCGGCAGGTTTCGTTGGGGATTTTTGATCTCTCCTGCAACGAAATTAATATTGTTCCATCCATCAAAAGCCCAGAAGACAGCGACAAGCGCAATACCAATTTTAATAACAGTAATTATATTCTGAATAGTTTTCCCAAGTGCAACACCAATATAATTAACCACAGATAATAAAAGAATTATTACAATTGCCACAATTTGCCCTATTGACAGGGAATAATGAATAGTAAAATTAAAGACATTTACTTCCGTAGAAAAGAGAAATATGTCTGTTGATAAAGCAGGAAAGAAGTGACTGAAATATATGGCAAAAGCTACAGCTAATGCAGCAATGCCCCCGGTGACATAAACTAAAAATACGATCCATCCAAAAAGAAAGCCAAATAGCGGACCGTAAGCTTCTTTCAAATATACATATTGACCGCCTGCCTCAGGCATAGCCGCTCCCAGTTCAGCGTAAGTGAGCGCGCCTGCCAGTGTCAGCAAGCCACCAACAAGCCATGCAAGTAAGATCAATGCCGGCGATGGAATAGATTTTGCTATAATGTCAGTGGTCAAAAAAATACCAGAACCGATGACAATCCCCATCAGGATCATTCTCGAATCGAACAAGCCGAGCTGCCGGGTTAGGTTGTTTTTTGTTTCTTTGAGCATTTTTGAATTCGATTGGTGATTATTTGGGCATATTGCCAGTGGAAAATTGATTGATAGAAAATTGGAATCAGTGTCATTAAATCAAACCTTAATCGAAATTTTAATATTATTCAATTATGATTAGAGGACAACAAATACATAAATCCTTACTGTATGAGCGCTAAAATAGCCTAAAGCATTATTACTTAAATTTGATGTAGGATTGAACAATGTCACCGGCATTAGAATTTGTCCCACGTCTTCTGCATCTTCATCGACTTTATCGAGGATGCTATTAAGCATGGAAAAATATTGGTACGTTGCTTCATCAATGGCTAACAGCTCAACCCTTACAATATCATATAATGTGAAAGAAAAATTAAAATCATCAATTGTAAAATATTGTCCGTCTCTTGATTTATCACTATAAAGATAGTATTCCCAATTCAATAATTCACCATTTCTATAAATTTTAAACCGGCAATACTCTTCAATGCCTTTATGATCAGAAAGGTAACACGATAAGAAATATGTTCTATCATAAATATTATCTGTTTCTTTCAAACATTTAAGCGAATCTAATTCAAGTGGTAGTGGCATTGTAGATATAGCAGTATAGTGTTCGTCATCAACCGCAACGCTCAGGGTGTAGGTTCTGCCGGGAACTCCTCGTATCGAGCTTGTTTGATAGTTTCCCGGGCTGGTCTCCTTCAATGTCTCAGAATTACCTTCATCATCGCTTATCGTTACAACAGCATCAGATACAGGCGGGCAAACCCCTGGCTCGAAAAAATCCGTTGTTTTACTAATCCTTACTGTGTAAGGTCCTGGCAGGTCAGTAATTGCTCCTTCGATTACAATTTGCTGTCCGGTCTCATTCAAATTGATATCAATAACATCTTTATGACATGAGAAACAGGGCAAAATAAAAAGTATTTGGATGATAAAATATCTTCTCAAAACAATAAATAATTGAAATTCTGTTTTGCCTGACATGGCGACCTCAAAATTTAAAATGATAAGAAATTGAAGGGACGAAAGAAAACAATGCCAACCTGACAGCTTCTGATTTTTCAGGATTCGAGTAATTGTTTCGAAATATTATCTTATAGGCATTTTTCCGACCATACGCATTGTAAAGTGAAAAATTCCAGGTACCATGCTTTCTGGTAGCATACGTTACATTAATATCAAGTCTATGAACGGCTGGCATTCGGTAGCTATTACGTTCTGTATATGAATCAAACGTATGACCGTCAATAATGTATTTACCATTAGGTATCGTAACAGCATCACCGGTGAAATACATCCAGTTAACCGAGCAAGTCCATCTCTTGTTGAGCTGATAAATTCCGACTACAGAAAAATCATGGGTTCTGTCATATCTTGCTGGAAATGGTTTTCCACTATTAATTTCGCCAAATTTTTTTTCAGATTTAGATAAGGTATAAGCTATCCAGCCGGTTAATTTTCCAGTTATTTTCTTAAAGAAAAATTCAGTTCCATACGACCATCCCTGTCCAGAAGCGACTTCAGATTCAAAGAAACTACTTATCAATACATCTGCGCCCTCTTTATAATCTACCAGGTTTTTCATGTCTTTATAATATACTTCAATAGAAGCTTCATAATTATTATCTTTGAAATTACGAAAATAACCCAGGGAAATTTGGTCAGCACGAGCTGGCTTCACCTTGCTGCTGCTGGGCTGCCAGACTTCCAGGGGAGTGCCAGAGGTTGAATTTGATAGCAAATGGATATTCTGGAAATTTCGTGCAAATCCCAATTTTATGGCGCTAAATTTAGTCAATTGAAAATTAGCTGAAAACCGAGGTTCCAATCCACCGTAATTTGTTTTTTCTTTTTTACGAAGTTCAAAATCAATATTTTCATCCTCGTCAAGTAGATTAACGATATCACCCTGGCCAAACACTGAAAAGAGTGAATAACGAATACCATAATCAAATTTTAACCTAGCTGAAGCATTGAGTTTATGAGAGGCATAAAGGGCAAAATCATGGGCATTTCTTTTTCCAATTATCATATCAAAATTATCATCACCCCTTACCTTTGCTTCACCGGGTAAAAAACTATAGTAAATATAATTGAACCCAAAATTTAAACTGTTATTTGGATTTATAAAATATTGGAAATCATCTTTCATCGTAACATCATGAATAACCGAAGTAATATCTATATCAGAATCGCCTTCATCCTCTTCAGCAATATTAAATACATATTTAAAATTACTGAATATAACCGAAGAGTTTAGAAATAATTTATCATTGAATATATGGTTCCATCTTAAAGTAGCCGTTTTGTTTCCCCATGAAATATCCACGCCTTCAGGAGAACGAAATACATCCCTGCCAAAATAACCGGAAAGAAAAAGTTGATCGTTGCTGCTCACCTGGTAGTTAGTTTTTAAATTTAAATCATAGAAATATAGCCTGGAATTTTTAATCTCTTCATTTGAAGATAATTTGAGAAATAAGTCAGCATAAGTTCTTCTACCTGAAATAATATATGAACCTTTATTCTGAGAGATAGGTCCCTGCAAGGTCAATCTTGAAAATATTAAGCCAATACCCCCGGAGCCATTAAATTTCTTTGAGTTCCCTTCATTCATTTTTATATCCAGAACAGATGATAATCTTCCACCGTATTTTGGAGGGGCAGAACCTTTGATTAATTTCACATCCTTAATGGCATCGGAATTAAAAACAGAGAAAAAGCCGAGAAGATGGAAAGCATTGTAGACCGGTGCTTCATCCAACAGGACAAGGTTTTGATCGGAATTACCTCCTCTCACATAGAACCCACAATCCCCTTCACGCGATTGAGCGACTCCAGGCAATAGATGAATCGTTTTTAATATATCCTGTTCGCCGAATAAAACAGGGATCGGACTTAATTTTTTAGGTATTAATCTGATTGTCCCCATTTCCGTAGATTTAATATTCTTGTCTTCACATTCTGCAGTGATTGTTACGGTTTCACCAGAAATTACTGTTTCTTCTAATTCGATGTTTTTTATAATATTTTGATTAAGATAAATTTTGACTTCTTTAGGCTTAAATCCAATGTAGCTGTATTTTATCGTATGGTAGCCGAAGGGAATTGTTAAGGAATAAAATCCGTATCTATTTGAAATACAGCCTGATGAAAGTTCTTTTACATAAATATTTGTTCCGATTAACGCTTCTCCTGTTGCGACATCCCTTACATATCCACTGATGGTGAACTTCTTCTGCGGGACTTCATTCAATTTTGATTCGATTAGGACAACCTGGCCGCTTTTGGTAATGGTGAAAGTAATTTTAGTCTGTTGTAGGACTTTTGCTAAAGCTTCTATAGCCGGAACATTTTTTAAATTGATTGATACCTTCTGATAATCAGGAATAATACTTTCTCTATAATTCAAATGGAAATTTCCTTTATCAGCAATCTCCTGAATTGCATCCAATAATTTAGCTTCTTTTAAATTTATTGATATTCGAGTCAGGAGAGTCTTGGGAACTAAATTTTCATCTGAATCTTTATTTGGTATGTCCTGGGCATTTACTAAGACATTTGAAACAAGAATCAGTATTAAGAAACTGGTAAATCTAACAAATTTTTGAATTTCCATTTTTACTCGATTAAATCAATTTATACTGAGTATAATTTAAATATAATTTTGTAATAAAGCAATAAAAGTTTTTCTCGATGTGGTCTCATTCCGCAGAAAAATTTACAATTCAAATACGAATTGATCTAAAACTTGCCAAATTATTTTATTATTACCTGTTAACCATATTTTCCCACCAATACAGTCTTCCCCGGGCTGACGCCCCTGCAAAGATTTCAAAATCGCCATCGGCATCTACATCATCAATGAATAATGCACTACCACCTTCGAAATTTGATTTGATGATGTTTTTGGTCCAGATAAAATTGTCATTGATATAAATGGATAATTCACCAGGAACTTTGCTTACAGCAACTATAACAAATAAAATTTACTGTACTCGAAAACTTGCTTCATTCGCAGACATGATAAGCTTTATATCGATTTAAAGCTTGCCTAGTTATTTACTTTATATTCTTCAAAATCCCGGCCAATTCTTATGTGTACCTATGAGCTCAGCAAATTTTTCCCACAAATCTGAATTACAGTGGTTTGTCATCAACACCATACCAACACCGGCTGATTCATGACCGTACATCACACAATTAAAACCTTCGAAGCCGCCAGAATGCCAATAATATGTTTGTCCTCCAAAATATTTTATCCCTATACCCAGCCCATAATCTTTAGTTTCATCATAATGTGTCACAGGCTCTATCATTTGTATTATAATATCCTGATTAAGAATTTTATTCGATTCCCCTTTTAATGATAAAAGGAACTCGATCATAAATTTTGCAAGGTCTTCAGATGTAGTCCAAAGTCCAGCAGCTGCCAATTTGGGATGTAACTGGTATTTACCTTCCAGGACTTCATAACCATCATGGCCGGATGCTGCTCGGGATTCCAATTCAGGCGGTAAATATTGTTCAAATGTACTGCTATTCATTCCAAGGGGATCGAAAACCATTTCCTGTAAAAGGTCGGGAAATGGTTTGCCCGAAAGATCAATGAGTAGCTGTTGGATAATACAGAAGCCTTCATTGGAATAGACATACTGACTTCCGGGTATACTTTCAACTCTTACGGTAGGATATGGAGGATCTCCATTGAGTATTTGCAATAACATTGGAAGTGTTTGATCTCGTGAAACACCAACTTTACCCCCTTGAGGAATTCCGGCTCTATGAGCGAGTAGTCTTTTCAACGTAACCTTCTCAGTAACTGTATATTGGTTTTCCGGTACTTGCCATGATACTAATTTATTATTTACATTTTCATTTAACGAGATCTTACCCTTTTGAACGAATTTCATAGCTGCAACGGCTGTAACAGGTTTACTAATAGAGGCAGCCTGAAATAACGTTTGAGATGTAACCGGTTCCTGCGTATTATAATCCTTAACGCCATACGTGATTAGAGTATCGATTTGAAAGTCCTTTATTATCACTAAAGTGGCACCGGGAGTTCTTCCTAATTGGAATAAAACGTTCAACCTGTCTAATCCTTCAAGATTTGGTTCAACAGGACTATCTGAATTGCAGCTAATAAATTCGAATATAAACAATATCATAAATAATTTGATACATGTTTTATTCATTGCTATTTCCTTGTATTATCGTTAACCTTTTATTTATTCAATCATCTCCGATACATTCAACGTTGCGACCAGGCACAGTGGCGCTGGCTGGCCGTTCTCTGAGAATGCTACATGCATGAGCTTTTTATTTGGCTCAAATACTGCACTATCTAAGAGAAGACTGTCACTTACAGCAACCATTTCCAATAGTACCCACGCTTTCTCAGTTGTGAGATGAGTCGTTCCTCCACTCATTACGATTTCATTCAGCTTTTCGCTGAGCAGTGTGTAGCGCCAGCAATCGATCGCTTGTTGACGCTCCCGATAGTGATTCGTAGCAATCTGGTAAGACTTTGACGCCTCGGGTTCACGCACCGTCACACCATTGTCCTGGGCGAGATTACCGTCATACTCGAACACGACGGAACACTTGTTATTCCCTGTATAAGGGAAACTTATCATGAGAATGATGGAACCGTTGGTTTGACGTTCTCGGAGCACCTTATTCACATCCTGCACAGCGGTAACCGCATGTGCAGATTCAATCGCGGTGCGATACGTTAGATACCTTGGATAGTAATTTGTATGCGTGAAGGGCGACTCGCTATTACCCGCATTTCTGTTGATCGTAACGCCTTCAGCATTCATACCCGTTGGGCATCCAATATCACCGGGTGTATTGATAGTAACGAATCCCAGTCTTTCGCTGCCAGCAGGATAACTATGAACCACAATAAGCTGATGGATCAATGAGAGGGTTGAAATCGGCGTCCAGTCATCGTTCCTGCCGGTAATTGTACTGCTATCTGGAGTCATTAGCCCCCATGCTGCAAAGGATGAACAACCCATCGACCTGAAATCCAGACCACAGTTCATCGCCAGGATATCATCTATGTGTAATTTACGCCCGAGCAATGGCACAACCAATGAACCATCTGCCCTGTCCTGAATACCATCAAACATGCCCTGTATTTCTTCTCGATATTCCTGATCAATAATCATTCGGTCTAAAGAAGAGGCAAGAATATTTTCGTAGGAGGCAGCATCGTAACCATATAATCCCCCGATTAAACTGTTCTGCAGGTAATCGATAATATCTGGAGCAATGAGATAGCCATTGGCATATCCTTGCTCGTAATTCGTCCCCCAAACACGCAGGATAGGAATCCCATTCGTCTCCACCAGCGTTCCATTCACTTCTTCGATTACAGGCAGCCATACATTCTCCGCCGGTTTGGTCGGAGAAGAATTTTGGGAACAAGACATAAAATTCCATGCCAGAAAAAAAAGCAGTACCGACAGTGACAGCGTCCTTTTTATATGACTGTACTTAATAATCTTATTTATCATCACTACACCCTTAGCTTATGTTTTATTAAAATCAAACGTGATTGAAAGCTACTTTAATCTTACAGAACTGATATTTTTATAATCTCTGTAAAGAGAGATATTTACCTGTTTATTCACCAGATCATATACTGTGGACCACTGAGTATCCCCGACCGACATCATTTTTAAAATATCCATTCCTTCTTCCCAAGTGACTTTGCCGTTAACATTGGCCAAATAGCTGTCGGCTGCCCTATATCGATTGCATTGACTTCTCTTCCATTCTTCGGACATACTAAAAAGCCGTGTATTGGTTACAATCTGCCAGGGCCTGGTATTCTGCATGATTCTCCACTCGCCATCGTAATATTCCGCAGCAGCCGATTTGCCCGAAGCATCAGCAATAAGAATATGATGAGATATTGTATTTACATTTTTATCGAACACATCATGATTTTTAACAATATTTATGGCATTCTCCAAACTGCCGGCATGATCCAGTATTTCACGTAAAAGGTATGAAATGCATACGAGTTTCTTATTCTCATCTCTAACGATGAGCGCATCGTCCACTGATGCGAGGGCGACAGAGACGCCGCATTCATTTATACCATCAGTCACAAATAATACACTGTTCAACAGCAACTGCCGGTCTTCAAGGGGCAGCAGAGTAGGATCATCATCTGGATTAAAACCCATATTGACCATATTTGAAAACGCTATTGAAGTATATCCGTCAGGAAGTGTATATAAACCCACAAGCACAGCCCGTTTCATATAATTGTCCAAGTTTCTTCCGAAAATCAGAAGCTCAGGATCACCCAATGCGGCAAAGATGCTGCATTCATGAATGACGCCACTCGGTGGTATTACCGATCCAATTCCATATTTAACAATTCTATCATTAAGTGCTTCTAACCGCGAATTGTAATCCCCGTAATAAGTGATCATGTAAAGATAACCTTCTCTTTTAAGGCTTTTTAATGTGCGAATGGAATCGGGCTCTGAAGATAATATATTATTAAATTCAAGGTTTTGAACACTTGGGTCAACTACATTTTCAATATTATTTTCCGAACAACCTACAATGTATATGAGAAGAATTATACTATACACACAAATAATTTTTATTTTCATAATTGTTTTCCTCAAGGATAATTTCATATTGTTCTAAAATACTTTTTCTTTAAAGTGAATTCGGCAGCACTCCTTCTTCAAACACAAATGCATTCAAAAACTCAAGTGCCACATTTGATTTTTCCAGGTTTCCCTTTGAAAGTGAAGATAATCCATTAACCATATCCGAATTTGCCAGAATAATAAAAGCTAGCTCCTTTTCCGGTACTTTTATAAATAGAGATGAAATCGCTTGCCAGTGTCCATGATGCCAAACAATTTTTACTCCATTAATATATTGGATAAACCAGCCCAGACCATAAGGGAAATTTTCACTGCTGTTACTCACTGCAGGAGTAAATATCTGTGCTTTTGTCTCCTCTTTTAATAAAATATTATTGTCTATGGCTATAGAGTATTTTGCTACCTCAATAGCAGTTGAAATAAGTCCTGCGGCTGTACCGAAATCTGTAGGGTAATTTAAACGGGTGGTGCCGTCTGATGCATACCCTTGGGCTAGATTCTTAATAAATTGATCAGCGTCAATTCCTGTAATCAGAAAAAAATCCGGATTTAAATTTGACGGACCAGTTTTTTTTAGTCCAAGTGGTAGTACTATACGCTCTGCTAGCTCTTCTTCAAAGGTTTTACCTGTGGTTTGTTCTATAACAAGACTCAGCTTATTGTATCTATCACCGTTGTAATTAAAAAAAGTGCCGGGATTACCTTCAGAGGTATGTGTTAAAAGATGTTTAATCCGTATTGTATCTGAAACTGCGAGTTCAATTCCATAATCTGATACCGGGTCCTCAAGGCTGAATAATCCCTCTTCTACCAACTGCATGATGACAGTGGATGCAAAAGTTTTTGTTACCGACGCCAGGCGGAACTGAGTATTGGGTGTTGCAGGAACGCCATTCTCAACATCTGCATATCCGAAACCTTTTGCCCAGACAATCTTTCGATTTTTTACAATAGAAGCTGATATCCCAGGAATTTTCAAT
>JABAOC010003659.1_pt1 | contig 39507 bp, 43 predicted proteins | sample 7062161 | NCBI WGS metagenome assembly JABAOC01 (sample SAMN14538625, study PRJNA623070) | marine sediment metagenome | biome: marine biome [ENVO:00000428]; feature: marine pelagic biome [ENVO:01000023]; material: deep marine sediment [ENVO:00002113] | place: India: Gulf of Khambhat ... | reverse complement strand
ATTTGGTGCGCATAAACGACCTCCTTGATTGATGTAATAAGTAAAAAAATTATTTTATTATCTTTTTAATGACAATAAATATGCCAAAGTTCCAAATAATTTTTACCATTTATAAAAAATGGAGTTATAAAAAAATCTTGTCTTATCATCCGTTGGAAAAAAATTGTTAAATTATGAGTTAGATGTTTAAAGAATACTATGCCAGTAATTTATGCGAAAGTGGTGTTTGGGTCTGCGACCATAAAAAAATTCATCCCCCATAAATGCCGTCCTTCGTGCCAAATTGTTACGACGAACGAGCCATCGCACTAAATTATGCATCGGCGCTTTGGGATAGGAATAGGGACACACTTTTATACATACAGCACAATCCGTCCCCTGAATTCGCCAAAATCGATAGCAATTCTCCTGATCGGTGAGCCATTTTTCTACGCCGTTGTGGATTTCCTTCTCACCCAAATCAATGGAATCCGTCGGGCAATTTATGGCGCATTTTTTACAGATCGTGCAGAAATGCTGGACACCAAACGCGATTGTTTTGTCCTGGGTTAAGGGAAGATTCGTACTTACTACTGACAAGCGAACTCGTGGTCCAAACTCTGGTGTGATAAGCAGACCGAGTCGGCCGAGTTCGCCAAGTCCAGCATCAATAGCGATGGGAATGCACATGACACGATAGTTGCCGTCCACATGGGCTCTGGCTTCATAGCCGAGTAAGTTGATGTATCTGGCAACAATCAGGGCGATTTTAGCATTTTCATAGTAACTGAAAGCACTTTCAGTGATCGTCGGACTTTCAGGAGCGTGTTTGATCATGTCATATCGCATTTCCACCGCAATGGCAATGGCATGAGAGTGACTCAAGTTGATGGGCGCGCCCCATTTACCTGCTCCTCGTGCGATGTGACTGTATACGTAGGCTGGATTGAGCTTTGTCGTTCCAATTAAATCAGCACCAAGGTAGCGGGCAAAGCCTTTTATTCGACGAGTAAACTCTTCGGGAGTTGTCTTTATCGGTTTGCCTTCTATTGGCGTTGGTTCCCATTCAATTTCCCGTGTACTCGTTCCGAGAACACTGAAAATCGCTTTGTGGTAGGGTGCTGTTAACAGATGATAGGTTTTTGAACCAGGATTTCCCAGCCCAGGCATAGCGTGGATTTTTTGGTCGATTTCAAATTTTTCGGGATGATCCTGATAGTAGGCATCGAATTCAGGTGTGTCGGGTTGAATTCGGTAAAATCGATGAAAAAAAGCATCGCGCTCATCAATCTTGTTTTGAACGCCTGGGATACGAATCATTTGAGGTTTTTGCAAAGGTAGTATAAGTAGCAGAATAGCTATTCCGCTAAAAATAAGAATGGATAAGACGACCCAAATTTTTCCATGAAAATCTGATAACATTAAAAGAGCAAAAACACTTAAAAGTGGGACAAAAACTATGATCGACCTTGTAAACGCTCGCCATGCTTTTTCTTGAAGGAATGAAAAAGTTGATAATATTATCAAGACAAATAAAACCGCAAATTCGATCCATCCTAACATTTCGATCCAGATATCCATCTCCTCATTTCTGATCTAATTGTTGTGATTATACTTCCTATAATTTAAAAATAAGTAACATAATGTCAAGAAAAATATTTACATGTTAAATAAGATGAACCAGATATTAGAAACTATTAACAGTAAATAAAAATGGTTCTCCAACTTTATCATGAACTGGAAGACCTTTAAACAGGATAAAACCCAGAAACAGCGCGATCCACTATTTAACATACAAGCCTGATGTGTTATAAGCCTTGGATAAAGGTCCCTAATGCTAAGAGAACGAAAGCAATGATCAGTCTGATAATCCATTCAAGTTCTTTGGGGCCACATTTTTGAATTGATTCTGGCAGTTCAGTCCGATATCGAAAATTATAAATGACGTCTCCAAGATTTTTGGTTAGCTTAATTCTTAACTCTCTTGCTGTTTGGACTAAATCGTCTCGTTTGAATGGAACCTCAGAGGCTCCATCTACATAACATTTTTCAAATATTGTTTCAATCAGTTAAGAATACCGATTCTTTTTTGACATATTTTGCCCTTAATTCTTTGTCCCGTTCCATTTCAAGACAACAACTTCTTCATTAATATTTTCTTTTGTGGCGGTTACGAAACGAGTTCTGAACAAATCGATGTTGACCAACTCATATCCCAATGACTGGGCAATATCAGCTAAAATTGAGCCTGTGTAAATCATGACAGGAGGATGAGAAGCTTGATCACCAACGACATAGCCAAGATAGACACCATCCTTTAAAAATTTTCTAAACTCAGCAAGATGGCGAGCCATTCCTCCAAAATATAATTTAGCAACTCTACCATACATTTTTTCAAATCCAGAGGTCTTACCAAGTTCAATTCAACGTTCTTCTATCCTAATAACAATATGTTGAATCGCATTATGGTTTGAAACCCATATATCATCGTCGTCGTCCTTATAGACGTTTCTCGTATTAGAACGTATTAATCCTTTTTTTATCGCTCTTAAATCATCTTTGTCGTTTATGAAACCAGGAAGTACAGATTCCAACCTTGTCGTTCGAGCATAGTCTTTTTCATTTGGATAAGGGGGAAATATAAAAACAGCACTTATTGAAGATGGTTTTAAAGAGTTGTGAAGTTTTCTCGAATCTCCGTATAGAACTAAAGTATCCACTTCGGCTATTAGTTTATTAAAAATCAAATCTTAAGCCATTTTTCGAACCTCTGAAATCCAACTCTCGCCAATCTCGAACCACACGATCTGGGGAAACGATTTCAACCATTAAATCGGGTGCACCATCGAACTCAGTTCGTTTTAATTGTCCTTTATTTCCCTTTGAGATGAACATTAAATCAGGTATCCTTCTCAATCCAGTTCTGAGTCTAATTTGAAAAATGGAACCAGGCTTTACATCGAATTGATTCTGTTCATTAAATAAACGAATAATGGAATTCAAGAAATCAGTAAAATCTTCGTGTTTAAAAGAAGCGGGCGAATGTACAATGACCTCCCCATCAATACATTCATTTTTAATATCTTCATCACGAAATTCCAGAAATTCTTCTTCTATCATAATTTCGGATTGAATCAAGGTTGTCGATTTCTCTTCTATTAAAGTTTCCATCAAAATCACCAACCATAATTTTTTATCAATCTGATTTTATTATCATGATTGAGATAAAAAAAAGTGATTTTTAATTGCAAGTGAAAAATATAACTGTGAGTAAGCCATTATTTTTGGATGATTATTTTTAATGACATTACCATCGAGAACATTTTTCTAATATTGCAGACAAGAGAGATAAAAGTATCGAACCTTTCCAGGAGACTGGAAAGTCATAAAAATGGTCGTGATATGGAATTGGATTTCTTGTTAAGTAATGAAGATGAAGTGGTTGTTGGTGAAGTAAAGACGACTATGGGAGTTGGTGACGTAAAAAATTTTCTGCAAAAATTAAAAGAGTTTTTATTATTTTATCCTTATTACAAAGGATTTAGAATATATGGCGCCATGATTGGCGTCCGAATAGAACAAAAGGCTGACAAGTTTGCATATCACCAGGGACTATTTGTCTTCAAAGTCGGCGGAGAGGGGATGTTGAAAATATTAAATGATGTAAACTTTAAGCCAAAGGATTTTAGTTTTGCAGCAAAAAAGAATTTATAACTCTAGCTAATAGTGAAAAAAATATTATTTATGAAAATGCCGAAAAACCATGAACCGCTTTTCGGCATTTTTCTTTAAAAGCTATAATTTTAATCATGTCAATCTTACCGAATATCATACCTCAAAAACGAAACAAACGCCCCAACAAACAGCAGAATCGTCATCAACGCCAGAATCACCAGATCAGGTAATGCCAGTGAAAATGATGCGCCAAGACTCATGGGTTTGAATTCGTGCTGGGGCATATCGTCCAGAACAGGCTTGGGCTGTTCGGAACTCTGGAAATTGATGCTACGGATCATCTTTTCATTGACCCATTTGGTGAAAATCGGTTTGTAGGTTTTGATCGAATTGAGGAATCGTTCGTGTTCATGGATGCCTGTTTTGCCCAGACTCAATGCAGAGAAGGTTACGGCAGAAGCAGGAGAAATACGAGAGATGTTTAACGCCAATGCTTCCTGACTGCGACGTTTCGCCTGGAATTCATCTTCGATTTCTTTATTCTTGGCATCGATTTGAGCCGTCAAATCCTGCTGTAGCTCTTCGAGAAATTTTCTAAATTTTTCTCGATATTCATCAGAATCTTCAGATGGATTTTCCTCTCGCCATTTTTGCACTTGTTGTGGCGCACTTCCCTGAATCTGCTGTAAGAAAGCATCTTTCTGGGCATTGACCTCATGAACCGATGGCACAGGGCTGATGTATTTTGAAATCATCACGGATACCTTTGGGACAACGAAAATAAAAATCACCCATGCAAACAGCAGAATAAATAGACTACTTGATGAACGATTGGTGCGAGAAGAAACAAATAATCCAAGGGTAAAAAACACCATCAAATAGAGAAGATAAAACACAAAAATCAATCCGATGCGTGCCCAATCTCCTCCAGCTAAATGAATATCAGGATAGAGATTTAAAATAATTAATCCAATCAGAAATGGGATGACCAATGGAATTGCTAAACTTAAAAAACTACCGATGGCTTTACCAAGAATGAGTTGGTCACGAGGGACTCGGTTTGATAGGGTTAGTTTTAGTGTGCCACGTTCTTTCTCTCCGACGATTGCATCGAAGGTAAACAAGATGGCAATTAAACTGAGAACGATTTTAACGATCAGCGTCAGATCCAGCTCACCAAAGATGGCAAAAACAGGATTACTGTCATACTTCGAATCGATCAGTTTAGGATCGTAAGCGATGTTAACTGTTGCGTTTCTACCAACAGCATCCTGAATGCCAGTCGCAATAGTACTCAAAACCTGTGGCTGTTTGGTGATTTTCGTCCCAACCCCTGCCAAGGCTCCCCAGGAAGGCTGGGTCTCCAGGTTTTTCTTATTTAAAGCAATAGCTGAATTGTATTCCTTTAATTCAGATCGATAATTATTGATCCCAGTAAAAACAGAGAGCAAAATTAAAATCGTACAAAGCAAGAAAGTAAACACAAATTTTGGACTGAGGATATTATCCAGGATTTCTTTTCTAATGACTTTTTTTAACATGATTGACTCCTTTATTTAATATTTGACTTAAGGCGTCCTTTTATTATCTTGATCAAGAATAAAATCCTTACAGATTAACTCCATGACTGGAGTATGTGAGTTTTGGATTTATGGATTAATAGAAAAAACTACATTACTTCAGCACTCCGTTTCTTTTTTCAAGTTTACTATTTCAAATTCAGGTTTATTTATTAATTTCCCTCAATGAATTATTGGAGTTTTGGATCAATAGATTAATGGAAAAGAATTCCATTACTCCTATTCTTTATTTAATTATTTTCTCACAAGCGAGATGCTTATTTAAAAGCCCAGGCTCATGCTACCGCTTCCTGCATATATTCGAGATAAATTTTTTCTAGATTCTCTCCTAGAAATTCTTCTCGGGTGCGGAGCATGACCAGCTTGCCCTGCTTCATGATGCCCACCCGGTCGGCGATGGCTTTAGCACGGAAGATGTCGTGGGTGCTCATGAAAACGGCTTTACCCTCATTTTTCAAGTCGGTCAGAATTTTTAAAAATTCAGAACCCGCTTTGGGATCGAGACCCGAGGTCGGTTCGTCCAAAAGAATATTGGGGGCATCCTTGGTGATAGCTATAGCGATACCTAACTTCTGACGCATTCCTTTAGAAAAGTTTTTCACTTTCATCTCAAAGGCTTCCTCCTGCAACCCGACTTTTTTCATTATATTGTAATAGTCGTCTTTAGTCAGATCATCTTTTTCGCCAAGCTTGGCAAAATAGTCCAGGTTTTGTCGTGCTGTAAAGTTGCCATACAGCATCACATTTTCAGATACAAACGAAACATATCTTTTCGCTTCCAAAGGATCTTTAGCCGAATCGATGTTGTTAATCAATGCCTGTCCCTCCGTCGGATCGATGAAATTGAGAAAGAGATTGATAGTCGTTGTTTTCCCTGCGCCATTTGCTCCCAAAAGACAGAAAATTTCCCCCTCTTTCACTTCAAAATTCAGATGATCCAGTGCCAGAAGCCCGTCTTCGTAACGCTTCGTTAAATCTACTGCTTGTAACATGGTATTCTCCTCTTCTGTTTAATTCTGTTTTTATGAAATGTTAATGGATATAAGGGTATAGATGTATATGAGTATAGGGGACTAATCAATATTAATATTGAAAAGTCAATATAAAAAATACTAATACCGTATACCCTTATAACCTTATATCTTTATCCCCCCTACCGATACCGAATCCACTTAATCGCCTCTTTAAAACTCGCCTTCTTTCCATACATCAAAATCCCCACTCGATAAATTTTCGCGATTAGCATGATTAATAGGAATGTTGAACCAATCATTGTAAAAATCGATAAAACAGCTCCCGATGGCAAAATCGGATCGCTGACTGCCACCCTGGCGAACATAACCAGCGGTGTGAATGTTGGAAGCAGTGACACCCAGAAAGCCATCGGCGTTTCAGGATTTTTGGCGACGGAAAACATGATAAAAAATCCAATTAATACCAGAAAAATAATCGGGAATTGCAGTTGCTGACCTTCATCATCGGTGTTGACCATCGCTCCAATTGCAGCATACAAACCGGCATAAAATACAAAGCCAACCAGGAAAAATAAGATCATAAAACTAAAAACCGTTGGCGAAAAATCAATCTGTTTAACAACCTGGATTAATTCGGGGATGTTCACGCCAACGCCCCCAAATATCGATTCGCCGAAATGAACGACGACTAAAATTAACAATCCCATCAGAATCAACTGGGTTAGCCCCAAACCGCACACGCCAATAATTTTTCCCATCATCAGCTCAATGGGTTTGATCGATGAAATGATGGTTTCAGTAATGCGCTGGCTCTTTTCTTCGATCACGCTACGCATCAAAGTTTGTCCATAGATCATGATCATCAGCAACATGATATAGGTTAGAAAATAGGTGAGGATAAAACTGGAAACCCCGCTTTTTTCGACCTCGCCTTCTTTTGTGACCTGACGGCTCACCAGTTTGACATTGCCCAGCCACATCTCACGGCGGATTTCATCGGGAGATAGTCCCTTATTTTCCAGCCTGATATTAGCCACAATTCGAGACAGCGCTCGCTCAAAATCTCGTTGCTGCTCAAAATCACTCACATTTCTGGCTGAATATTTGACTTTTGTCGAGTCAACAATATCTTCAGGAATAACAAGGTAGCCGTCAATCTTTTTCTGTCGTACCAGTTTTTGATATTCAGCCAGGAGTGTACTATCAACCTCATTTACCGAAACTTCTTGCTTGATAAATTGATACTTGAGTTGCCCATTTTTGAGCGTATCGGGCAGCATTCGAACAAATTCATCGTATATTTTCCCTGTCTGGTCGACAACATAATAAGTCCGTGTTGATGGCTGGAATAGGATGGAAAAGATGAAAATCCCCCCAAATATCAGGACTAACATTAAAGGCATTATCAACGTGCCAATGATGAAGCCTTTAGTTCGGGCACGAGTGATGAATTCTCGACCGATTACGGCAAATACTTTTTTATTTATCATATATATCCTCCAGTATCTTTGCTAAATTCCAAATACTAAAATTCAAATTAGAAATAAATTTCAATCTCCAATTTTCAATATCCAAAAACAATCTGCATATAGATGTTTTTTGTTGGAGTTTGTTCTTTGAATCTTTGGGATTTATTTGGAATTTGTCATCTGTGATTTGAAATTTAATTTTTCCCAACTGTTTCAATAAAAATATCATTCAAAGAAGGTTCTTTGATCTCAAACTTCCTGATCCTTGCCATTTTCATGGCTTCCTGCAGAATAATTTGGGCGTCGGCGTTTTTCTTTAATTGCACTTCCACATAATTACCGTAATTATCAAAATTCTTGATTTGATCTGACTGTTTCAAAAAGTCATCTTTTCCTTCGAATTCGATGATCACATTTTCTCTGCCAAACTGTTTTTTCACTTCGCTCAACTTCCCAGACAACACATTTTGCCCTTTATTGATCAGAAAAATTTCATCACAAAGTTTTTCAGCATTTTCCATGAGATGAGTAGATAATATAATCGTAGTTCCTTTTTCCTTTAATTCAAGCAGGATATTCTTGATGACGTTAGTATTGATGGGATCGAGTCCCATGAACGGTTCGTCCAGGATTAATAATTTCGGCTGATGAAGAATCGTGCCGATGAACTGGAGTTTCTGCTGCATCCCTTTGGAGAGTTCTTCAATTCTTTTATTTTTCCAGTCACTAAGTTCAAGCCGATTCAGCCAGTAATCGACTTCTTTTTTGGCCTCACTTCGATTCATCGACTTTAACGCGGTGAGAAATAACAATAATTCACCGACTTTCATTTTTCGATACAGCCCTCGTTCTTCGGGTAAATAACCCAAATAATTGGTTGCAGTTCTCAGATTACCATCACCTAATATCTTAACCTGACCCGAATCAGGGATAATGATGTTCATGATCATTCTGATCGTTGTAGTTTTGCCCGCACCGTTCGGGCCCAGGAGTCCGAAGATAACGCCTTCTTCGATGTCAAAAGAGACCTGATCGACGGCTTTTAAAGCGCCGAATGTTTTGCTGATTTTTTCGACTTCGAGTACTTTCATTGTTACCTCTAATTTAATTCTCAATTAAAAATTCCAAATTTCAAATCTCAACGATAAAGACAAAAATTTTTGAAATTGGAAACTTTTGTAATTGGATATTATTTAGACTTTATTATATGTGATTTGAAATTTCTACAAAATCCTTACAAACTCTTTACTATGTTTCTATAAAATTGTTACACCAATAGATGAAAGATATTCATATTCTCTTGTTTTCACGTCTCACGTTTGACATCTTTCAATTATTCTACATAAGTTTTTCGACTCATAAAAATTAAAATACTTAAAATTACACCTACTAAACCAATAACTACAGAAATAATTGCACTGAGATGAGATAATAAAAATGTTGGCATATTACTTTTCAAGAAATCAAACGGCTTTACGTTATAATGTGAATAAAGTGTCAAAAAATAAGGCCAAAATAAAATCTGAATCAGGATAACAGCAATTGCGATCATTAATTTTTTCAATTTACGTCCACTTCTCATATATTGTAAATCATTAAAAATAAATCGGATCGAAATAAGACAGAGAAGTAGCCCGGAGATGTACAAAAAATTCCATAGAAAATGGAACTGGACATTCCCTTGGCTGCTGATGAAATAAATCAGCCAGAAAAGAATAATCATGCTCAACCAGAAAAAGATTGGCAGGATGAATCTAAGGATCGCAAATTTGTGAATCAGTAGGGGAAGCAATGTTAGATAGCGATCTCTTTTATGCTTGATCATTTCAATTTTTGTGAATCCGTACAGGATTAGCACCGCCAGAAACATCATCCAGATGCCCATGACCAGCCATTTATCGAGTAACAATTCGCTGACTTCTTTTCCACCGAAGTAAACATACGCAATCGTCACTGGAAAGATTAAAAGGTACACAATGACTATCGATCTTCGATAATAAGTTATCTCTGCTTTAATCAATTTCCACATCTTATCCTCGTTATTCTAAATAAGATTTTCGATGCAAAAAAACATAAAAGCTGAATCCCGACAATATGAGTCCCAAAATATTGATTCCAATCGGTGACCTCGACATTTCGTTGAGATAGATTTGAAGTGGGGTATTTTCCCCGAAGACACCGAATGAATTCGTCATAATATAAAACGGCAGCAGCGCCACGAGATAGATGAGCACCCAGAAAATCGACATAAACATCCGATGATATTTTTTATCAAAGGCAATTCGTAAATCTCGTGTCAGTAAGTAACAAGCGTTGACAATCAAAATCATTCCATTTAATGTAAGCATCTGCAACCATGAAGGTGTTGTAAAGATATTGGTGCTAAAATTTTGGAGAATAATGTAGCTTAGAAAATACAAAATTCCAATACTCAACCAGCCAAAAAATGGATAGCTGAGGTAGAAAAAGCCAATTTTTTTAATGGATATCGGCAACAATCCGTACAAGCGACCTCTTTTCTGGGCAATACGCTTTTTTTCGCAGGTATAGCCAATTATCAATGTTGCCACTACCATCATCATCATGGTCAGTGGTGCTCGATTCCGTTCCCATTTGACACCGTACCAGATGGTAATGAAACTGATGATTGAAAAAATATAAACCAAAACTATTCTTAGTTTATCGTTGATGATTTCAGCTTTTAAAATTTGCCACATTATCTACTCCAATTTGTTATCGTGAAAAGTAAATAGTGAAGGGTGTAACTCACAGCCCAACATTTTCATATTTCACTAAAATTTTTCGTCTCACGTCTCACTCTTTAATTATAAGATTTACGTTTTCCATAAGTCACGATCGTCAGAACCGCCATCAATAAACCAATTGTCAAAAATACAGTTGCCCCAGGTTGGGATTTGTAAATCCATCTCCAAATACCAATCGTATTTGCTCCAAATTTATCCTGGATTTTGTAATTATGAACAATTCCTGCCAGAGCCACAAATCCTAATGTGAGTGTCAGCACTATGGTAATGATCCCGATTATTTTTCGCTTCTGAGAATGCGAGTTTTTATTTTTTTCGCTGAAATGATCTCGAAGATCCTGCCAAAAGAAAAAAAGTGAAAAAATAATAAATGCAATGCCCGTCTGTGAAAGTAAGGTTAGAATCGTATTTTGTTCAATGATATAATGCCTCGAAATAAATGTGAAAAAATAAAACAGAGCGACTAAAATGATCCAATAGATAATAAAAATCAGCAATCGCATAATCCCAATTTTTAAGATTGGAATAGGGAGCCGAATTAAATGGCGATCTCTTTTTTCGTTTGTGAACCACGTCATCATCAAAATCGCAATAACAAAAGAAAAAAAGATATGTGAAATCGAGAGATAGCCTGTGTTCATGTTCGGTGGTGTTTCACCTGAAATCAGTCTCCAATTATGGAGGACCATAAAGTTAAAAAATGAAACACCAACAAGAAAAGTTATTATTCTTTTATTGTAGAAAAATTCTGAAATGAAAAGTCGCCACATGTTTTTACTCCATAAAGTTATGTGAAACACAAAAAGATGATAGTCAAAGGTGATAGGTGACTGGTGTAACTCTCATGATTAACCTTTTCACTCTTCACCTTTCACTTTTCACTGAAATTTTTCGTCCCACGTCTGCCATCTCACGTTTCACATATTTATTCCAGATAAGCCTTTCTCCTGATATACGATACGATACTCAGAACCACAAGTACCAGAGTTATCGCACTGAACTTGATCACAATATTCACTTGGGCAAATAGATTGTTATGAATAAAAAATTCAAAGATATTCCCGATTAAAACTGGGCGCGTAATAAAAGCAAACACGCCTAATATATTCAACAATAGCATTATGAAAAGCAGTACAGTTTTTGATTGTTCTTTTTTTAATCTGAAAAATCGATTACTCCTTAAAAAGAACAGCGTAAGATCACGGATAATGAAATAAGTTGAGAAAATAAATAGCACAATCGTTAAATAAACGATTATATTTTTTACACTGATTGGATAATTAGCTGAACCTCGAAAATTGAATGTAAAATGTATCAATTTATAAAATGCCAGAATAATGAGGGAAAATAATATGATCATTCCAATTCGAGCCAGAGCCAATTTACACCTTGATAGAGGTAGATGCACAAAATAGTATTCCCTTGTCTCTTTATTCCTCATTAAAATCCAGGTCATTCCAATCCAGAACATCGGGATGATGATATAAAAATTAGGCAAATCTTCTAGCATCACTTCGAGAATACAAATCGGGATAACGAAGGCAATTATGCCCATGAAAGCATATTTATTGTAATCAAATTCTGCTTTTAAAATATGAAACATTGTTAACTCCGTAATTTTTGTGAAATGTGAAACGGCAGACGTGAGATGTAGTGCTTTACTAATCACACATCACGTTTCACGTCTCACTTCTCACGTTTCACATCTTCATCATTCAACATACGACTTACAGCGATTGAAAGTAAATATCGTGATGAATGAAAGTACCAAAATCACTCTCAAGAATCGAATCCAGCCTGATCTACCAGTAAACGGATTATTATTTTTAATAAAATCAATAATTGAAATCAATAGTCCTGGCGGTGATCCTGTTGCATTTGTCTGTTTCATAACCACAAACCCCAATACCATAAATAATGCTAAAATTATAACCCCAACCATCACGAAAAACCTCCCATACTTCTTAAAAAAGGACGTAAATATATCATAGAAAATGAAGTACAATAAAAAAAGAAAAATACTGATCGCTATCATAAAAGTTATGCGCTGATATTGGAATGAAACCTGGCCTTGAAACAATTGATCGGAGATGAATAATACGCCGACCGACAGCAGACTTAAAACATAAACAATGAGTATTCGTGAGCCACCCAGTTCATTTGTCGACACAGGCAGATGGAAATGTAACCGATTTCTTTTCTCCCTGGCTCTAATAGTGATAAACGAATTAATCATCATGAAAGTCATCAAAAAAATCATAAACTCGGCATTGCCAGGTGAAATGAATGCATTATAAATATATACAAAAAAGATGATGCCCAAAAATAATATGATTGAATTCTTTTGATATTCCAGGTCTGATTTGATCAGCTTCCACATGCTTTACTCCCGTGTTTAGATCCCAGAGATTCCTGAAACCTTTGAGATCTATTTTCAATGAGTATAATTCTTCCGTCGATTGAAAACAAAAATACTTAAAATGGTCATGATGATTCCAATTAATAAACTTGTAAACGTTCCGATATAATTCGAGGAAAAACTCGAAAAATCATGTTTATATGTTAACAACAGGTTTTTAAAAATATTCCATGACTGTTCATCCACGCCAAACAAAAAGAACACGATATAGCCGATGAAAACCGATAGCAAAAAAATGAAACCAAGAATCACTTTTTGTTTTTTATTTGTTAAAGTATATAAAAGATCATAATAGATGAAGATTATCGAATTCGCTAAGAGAACTAAGCCTGTAAATGATAATGTATCCCAGATTAAAATATCTGCTCGATAGGGGCGAATCACGGCAGTCCCTAACCAGTACATCGCAAGGAAACTCAGCCAGATAAGTATTGTAAAAAGGACTCTCGTCAAAGCGATTTTCCATTGCTTCAGCGGTAGCAGCGTAATGAAACGATGGCGTTTCTCCTGTGCCATTATGAAAGATTTAGACAGGAAAATAATCCCAGTCATAGACGCCATCACCGTCCTCACTCCCTGCATATCATGCTCGTGCTGACGCCAGCCTTGCGAGACATTGGCGATAATTGCTGCCAGGACAATAACATAAGGAATGATGAAAATGAATTTATGATATTTAAAATCTGCTTTAATGAGTTTCCACATTTTGGTTTCCTATATATATTAAGACCTTCGAGGTTTCTGCAACCTTGAAGGTCTGAATTATTCTGTATAAGTTTTTCGTTTTGAAAAAACAAACAAACTAATCACCGATAAAATAATTCCGCATAGGTTAAAAAAGAACGCTCCCATAAATGTGTTGATAAAGTTAGAAAAATCATTCTTTACCAATACAAGCTCATTCGAAAGCGAAATGCTTTCCGCCGAAACAATGAATAGCATGAATAATAGATAACCTGCCATAATCATCAAAGTGTACACGATCACCAATACGACTTTTTTTGACTTTGCATGAAAACAATAACTCAAATCTCGATAAATATAAGGCGCTGCATTCATAACCAGGACGAATCCTGTTAATGACAATAAGTCCCATAATATTTTCAAATCGAAAATTGATGGTCGCAACACAAAAGCCAAAAGTACCAGAATTAACAGGCTGATCCAGAATAAGATGAGTTGCAGCAACCGTGAAATGCCAAGCTCCCAAATGTTCAGCGATAAAGTATGATGAAACCGATCCCGCTTTTCCCTGTGCAATCGAATCACATTAAAAAGAAATATCAAAGTCGTAGCAGTCATCATCACTGCCCTGATGGCGGGAAAGCTATTATCAACTTCCTCCCAGCCCTGAACGACAAAGGGAATGTAAGCTGATATAACGATCAAGTAGCCGATAACCAGAACAATTTTATTATAAACAATTTGCGCTTTTAAGAGCTTCCACATGTTGAATCTCCACTATGCCAGAAAGGACTTGCGTCGAATAAATAGCGTGTAACTTAAATAAAACATACCAATGCAAACCAGGTTAAAAATCAATGCTTCAATTGGCGATTTGGCAAAACCATTCCCCATAACGAAAAGCGAACGAAGATGACCGAAATAAAGAGCCGATGTTAACGAAATAAGAATTACAGCGATAATGCCAAGTAAAATGAACTGATATCTTTTCCTATTAAAAAAGCCTAATTCGGTATAAATGATAAAAATATTTATCACGCTGAGAATGAACCCATTGGCGATAAGAATGCTCCAGAAAGCGGAATTGTTCGTTCCGAATTGCGTATTAAAAAACTTGATCAATAAAATAATCAGAAACCCGAACTGGAAAGCAAAAACTAATACCATTCGGATAAAAGCCAGTTGTTTTATTGGAAGCGGCAGCAGCGAGTGGAATCGATCACGTTTTTCTTTATCGCTTTCTGAACCCATGATGCCCATGGCGATAAAAAAAATGATCATCGAGCTTGCAATTTGCGTGTAAAACTCACCGATTTGAGTGATGAGAGCAAGCATGTAAGCGATAATAAATCCAAATCTATTGTAAGTCAGTTCTGCCTTAAGAATTCGCCACATTTTTAACCTCAGAGGGTGAGATAATTGAAATTGCATCAACCAATCTGTTAACTTTCATTGAACCTATATTCTTTTCATAGTTATATCAATTATGAAGCATAAGGATTTAAGGTGTCAGCTTTTTATTTTATTGCACTCCCGATAGAATCCTCATGGATAAAATCTAACTTTATCAGAAGAATCGTTATTTAACATTTGTATCATTTAGTTTTACGCCTTTCAGGATTTGTACGGCAATTTCATCAATAGTCATGCGGTTTTCTTGAATATTTTCAGCGCCCAGTTCCCGAAGGTGTTTCAAAGTCTTCTTAACATCTGTGCTGATGACCTGATGATCCTTTCCATCCTTCAAATGGCTGACAGCCGATTCAAAATTGACATCATCTTTTGCCAGTCGGAAACTGATCTTACGCCAGGAATCGGTCAGATCATCTTTGGCAGATCGCTGGAGAATTTTACCGTCATGCAGAAAAGCCAGCTCATCTGCCAATCGACTGATGTCCGATAAAATATGGGTGGAGTAAAAAATCGCCCGTTCGCCGCTTTCCAGCACTTCAAATAACACATCCAAAACTTCCGTGCGAACCACTGGATCCAAACCAGAGGTTGGTTCATCCAATAGTAATAATTTTGGAGAATGCGCCAGTGCAGATATCAGCGATAATTTAACACGATTACCGCCCGACAGTTCTTTCGCTTTTTTATTTAAAGGCAGTTCAAATCGCTCGGCAAACTTTGCCACGCGATCACTCGACCAATTGGGATAAAATTGGGATAGAAATTTCAAATTTTTCTCTGCTGTCCAATTTTCATAGAAAACATGCACATCGCCCACATAACCGATGTCGAACTTCCATTCAGGCTTATTCGGATTGTTGGGGCGTCCAAAAACTTTCATCTCGCCGCTGTCCACTTTCACAAGTCCGACAAGGCAATGCATGGTTGTGGTTTTGCCAGAGCCATTTGGCCCAATGTAGCCCAGTACGACACCAGGCTCTAAATCGAAGTTCAAGGGACCCAATTTAAACTCAGGATAGGTTTTTATAACGTTTTTGAATTCAAAAGCTTTGGTCATATTTATTCTCCTTAAATTTTATTTTCACACTGATGATAAGACCACCACTGATATTTGAGATGTTTATTAGTTGGTGTTTTACCCTCCTTGGGAGATCAGTTGTTTGTCCATTCAACAATTTGTTTAATCATCTCTTTTAAAGGCTTGTACAAAACCCCACGCCCGGTTCCGATTTTTAATTCGATCTCTTTATAATTTTTCGATCCTTTCCTTTACAAAAATCAAAGCATTTCGAACAACTCCCTGCTAATTCATCGTTCATATCCTAAATTGACAACACATTCCTCCACAAAACAATATCATACTTCTCCTAGAAATTGATCATTTCCTTGCCGCAGATCGCCATAATCACAAAATTCAAATCTTCATGTTTCAATAAATGAAAAATTAAAACCGTGATACCAGCACCTTTTGATGCGCCCACAACAGTTATATTTTTCGGAGACACATCTTTATTGAGTAATTCCTGAATTTGCGATACAACCTTTCGAGCATAATCCCGGGGAACCGTATCTTTGGGACGAGGTTCGCTAATCACATCAAAGCCCTCATCTGCTAATGCTTTCAAAATATTTTCGTATTCATTGGCGCTAAATTTGTCACTGATGGCATTAATCACTTGGTCTTCAATGATTTTTTCATGTAGATAGAACAAATATTTTTGGATTGAATCGACCTTTTCAGGTACACTCTGGAAAGTAATTTGATCATAAGTTTGAATTGCATTAGAAACAAAGAAGATCAAAATAATTAGAGTCATCCATGTATAATTCATTTTTCTCATTCTTTTGCTTCCTTCATTTTTTTATTTTCAAGAATATGCTTAATGATGACTTCAACAATTTTGATAATATCCGAAGTTGAAAGCCCCTCATCCAGAGCAGCGAGGATTGGTCGCTTCAAATTTTCCATCAAACGTTCTTTTGCCATATCTTTTTTCTCATCCTTTTTTAATTGAGAGACAAAAAATCCCTTTCCTCTTCTGGAGTAAATCAAGTTTTCCCGTAAAAGTTGTTCATACGCCCGTTGTACGGTAATAACGCTGACATGTTGCTCTCGAGCAAGTGCCCGAATCGATGGCAGCACTGAATCGGCTGGTAATTCACCTGCTAAAATCTTTGCCCGAATTTGACGGGAAATCTGTGCTTGTAGTGGTTCGTCGGATAGGTCAGTTAGATTTAGGATCATTTACTTCCCTTTTTTTAATTGTCAATTGTCAATTGACAATTATCAATTGACAATTAAAAATACAACTCTCATTTTCTTTTCCCAACAGTCGTAATACTTGAAGCCATAATTTTACACAACTCTGAACATTCATTGGCGATAGGTTGCACTACTTCTGATGGTAACATTTTGCTTCGTTTAATAATTTCCAACCAAATTTTCGACTCATTCAATTCCTTCAAAACAATCCCCAACTTATGCACAAAGTATCTACTGCTTTCTGCTCCTCTTCCTTCACCATAATTCGGTGAAGGAGAAGTTCCACACCGAAGCAACTGCCCTGCAACATGATTCCCCGCCCTGATTTTCGGCAATTTTGAACAAAGCTTTATAATCTTGACTGCAAAATTAATCAACCGTTCTTGAATATCGTCTCCTTTAGCCATGCGATCTTCCTCCTTATTTCACTATCAATTCACACTTGACAACTAGATTTTATGATGTTTATTAATTTTCAGCACAAGAATCGTACGATCATCCTGCAGAAATTCATTATCATTAAAGTTATTCAAATCATCAAGAATTTTGTTCACGATTTCTTGAGCAGTTAAATAGCAGCTTTGTATTAATAAGTCATTCAACCGCTTTTCGCCATATTGTTCTTTCGCATCATCCATCGTTTCGGTCACACCATCGGTGAAAAAAAGGAGCACATCATTGGCAGAAAGATTTACCGTTCCAGTTTTATATTTGGCATTTTCGATTAATCCCAGAGCAGGCCCGCCTTTGCAGAGCGTATCGTATTGTCCATCATTACGAACCCAAATTGGATAATTGTGTCCTGCTGTAGCATATTCAAACTTATTTTTCGATTTATCATAAACGCCATAAAACAGCGTGACGAATTTATCTTTCGGTGTATAAAGAACTACCATTTTATTGACATTTTCTAAAATCTGTTGAATGTCATTTCCATTATTGATCTCACTTTTCATCATGGCTTGGATTTGCGAAATAAGCATAGCAGCAGGGAATCCCTTACCGCATCCATCGGCAATGATTAACCCACATCGATTTTCGTCAATGAGTATGTAATCATAAAAATCACCGCCAATACTACGAGATGGCTTCGAATAAGCTGCCAGAGAAAAATCTTCATCATCTGGGAGTTCTTTCGGCAGCAGATCAGCCTGAATCTGTCGTGCCATGATTAACTCTTCATCCATGCGGCGTTTTTCCAGGGCTTCGACATAAAAACGGGCAGTCGTCAACGCCGTGACAAATTGATTGGTTAGAACAATCAGCAAATTAAGTTCATCTGCCGTGTAATTCATGTTGATGATTTTGCCTGTCAATGCAAGGAAGCCTAGCAATTGATCATTTTCGATTAGCGGAAGAATCAATTTTATTTCTCGGGCAATCAATTCTTTTAAAAGGAGACTTTGACCATTGTTGAATTTCAACAAATCCATCGAGATGGGTAACCTGGATTGATTGATGATATTTAGCAACTCATCTTTCCTATCGATAAGAAATTTTTCTGGGTATTCTTCCGAAGGCAATAATGTATACTCATCAATCCGATCATCGTGAATGGCGAAATAAACATTTTTAACCGTGAGAAACTGTTGCAGATTTTCAATCATGATGCCACGCAACTTTTCGGGATCAAAGACCGATATGAGTTGTTTTGAAAATGCTTCCACAACATTAAGAGGAGACTGGCTGCCAAGCAACCGCTGCATGGCAATCGCCTGTTTCTGTTCAGCAGTCAGCGATGCCACATAAAATCCTTTCCCCTCTTTCGACGTGATCAATCCATCCCGTTCCAATTCCTGGTACGCCCGTTTGACGGTGTTTACATTCACACGATGTTTCCTCGCCATCGTCCTGATCGGGAGCATTTCATCACCACCTTCCATGTCGCCATCAACGATTTTATTGATCAGTTGACGGGAAATCTGGCTGTGCATGGGTTCTTCGGATAGTTCGGTTAGTTGGAGTAACATATTTGTTATTTCCTTCATTATTGGAATCAATCTCCCGCAGGTTCACAACCTGCGAGAGGGCCTTGTTGTTCATACTGTATATACTGATTATATACAGTAATGTTTCAAAGTTTTTTAATTTTTTTAAAATTTTTTTTGATTGCATTTTATAGAAACGAATATTTTCTTGACTAATCAAGATTAGTTTTATATATTTCAATTGCCACAAGTTGACTAATTTCAAATATGATAACAAAACTCAAATTTATCAGCTAAAACATTCATCAAATTTTGTTATTGAGGTTTATTAAATTTGGCTGTATTCCCATGGAGAAAAAAAATGATATTAACAAAAGTTAATTATCTTGAATACAAAGGGCAAGATAATTATAGGGAAATAAAAGATGTTAATCTTGATATGTTTAGTTTCATCAGTGGTCAAAATGCAACCGGAAAAACATGACTGGTTAATACGATTTAAGGTTTTGCCAAAATGTTATCAAAGAAAATCCCTCGTATACTAAAAGGTGATTGGAACTTGAAACTCAAATATCGGGAAATAAATACGAATTATGAATACCACCGGAATTGCTCAAATGGTGTCGTGAATCTGGAACAGATCAGTATAGACGGGAAAATATTGTTAAAAAGATAAAAGGAGCATGGAGAAATTTTTTCCACTATTTCAAATAAAATGATACCCTTCAATCTTCTAGAAAATGAGGTGACTATTCATGTAAGAAAAGATGTAAAAGAATTTTCGTTTTTAGAGGATTTTCTGAGGTGGGCAAATAACTTTCATGGTTATAGCTTTACCAATGTAAAGTCAAACCAAATAACTATTCCAGGCAAGTCGGAAATTTTATTAGAAGATTTGAGCAAAACGCCCTATCTGTTAGTTAAGGCTTTGAAAACAGATGATATTTTGGAAACGATTAAACGAGACTTTTCGATAATAGGATGTCCAATAAGAAGTGCTGCCGTAAAACCTGAAAAAGTTAACGGCATAGCTGAGGATGTTCTATTTGTAACGGGTTGGGAAAATGATTTATCGTATGCAACTGATCAGTTATCCATGTCGCAAGGAATGTGTCTTGCGTTATCCTTAATCGTTATTATTGAGTACCTGTTGCGACTGAAAAAAGCGTGACCCGTTGTTATTGATGATTTTGGTGAGGGATTGGACTATCAAAGATCATCAAAAATAATCGAGTTATTAATAGATAAATTAGATAAAAGCCAGATCCAATTAATTGCAACTTCAAACGACAGGTTTCTAATAAATGCTGTTGATTTAAAAAAGCTGAATCTACTGGAAAGAAAGGGACATTTTATTTTTTCATATAATTATCAAAATAATAAAGAAAAGTTTGATGAATTCATCTACACAGGACTCAGTAATTTTGATTTCTTCAGCGGAAAAATGTACAAAGAATGGAGCAGAATTGAAAAAGAGAAAGGCAGTCATATCAAATTGTGTATAAAATTGATTTTCCATAAAGATAGCATTAAAATTTCGAAGGAAAAAACATGAAAACAATTAAACAAGTCTTTAAAGAATTTCTCAAAGAACAAAAATCTCGTTTGAAGCCAAATACTTTGAGAGGATATGAGGACGCTATTTTCTTATTTCAGGACTATTTGAATGGATATGCATCCCAGTATTTGGATAAGGAAGATACAGAACTCTTTGATAACAAAGGTAAAGACTTCTGCGAAATATTCACCCCAGGTAAAATTGACAGCACTGAAATCAGTGAATTTCTGAATTATTTCATGATAAGAAAAGTAATGGGTGGCAAAGAACTGATGAGAACAGTCAGTAGGGTGATGAAGAAACTGGTAAAATGGATGTACGAAAAAGGATATATGGAACAAGAAGATTATGAGTACAGCATTGAGGTCGCCGATAAAGCAAAAGACGAATTGCCACAATGTGAAGAGCTTGCAAATTTAATCTGGGAGTACTGTGAGTATGGTGATTTTGAAGAACATACTGAAACAGTCGATGGATATTTGCAAGTGATAAAGATAGAGCCTGGCAAATTGTGGTTTGAGGATTATATGGAATCTGAAAAAAAGGTTGGCCCTGTCCACGTCGATCATGAGATCAGTTCGCTGTGCAAGGTTGGCTGGGTAATTAATCTTGTCCTTGGAAAAACTCGCAAAGGTTGGAAGATGCTGGAAAGCGGGAATGTCTATCCACATTAATGACTCTGTTGATTTAATATCATTCATTAGCAAAACACAACAACATCTTGGGTAGCAGCAGTCCCTGATTGCTGCATATTGTGGTCAAAGCGAAAAAAAAGCGCTAAATCAACTGGGACATTAATAGGGTTAAGATTTTTGTTTCCCACAGATCATTAAGGGGGTGAGATTAAATAACAAGGACATTTTGGATTTTTTCTATATTGTAAAATAACAAGTTAGAAAATTTAAATTGGTAATTTATTTTATCTCACCCCCTAAACACCACGGTTAAAATCTTAATCATCTGTGGAATCGTAAATCAGACATTCTTATCTGATTATAAATTAAGAAAAAAATCCAGCCCTCTCAAATAAGATTGTTTGAGTTATGACTTATCATCATAAAATGAAGATTTTGAAGTTTTTTATTTTTTAGAGGGATATAATTAATGCAAAAACTGAAACTCTACTCCGAATTAGCCGAAATCTATGATCAATTGTATCTCAGCTTATTCAATTATGAACAGGACGCCGAATTTGTGGATTCTATTCTTAAAAAGTATCAGATCAATGAATTTTTAGAACTCGGTTGCGGCTCTGGACATCTTGCTCAAAGACTTGTAAAAAAGGGATATAAAATAATTGGTGTCGATCTGTACGAAGAAATGTTGCAGATAGCAAGAAAACGTTTACCTGAAGTGGATTTCTTTCAGCAGGACATTCGAAATCTGAAATTCAGAAGAAAGTTCAATTGTATTATCGCTATGGGTAGAATGTATACATATATGCTAACAAATGAAGATGTTGAACAAAGCATTCGTTCTATTGCCCGTTGTCTCATTAAAGGCGGTATTTTTCTATTTGATAATTTCAGTGCTCCTGATTTTATCAGGAATTTTAAAGAAAATGAAAAATTCATTCAAGAGGTCGATCTTGGGACACGAAAAATTAAGAGGATCAGCAAAAACAACTGGAATCTCAAACACGGTGTGACATTTAATTGGAATGCAAAATATTATATTGAAGAAAAAGGGAATTTAAGGGAAATTGAAGACAAATCTGTGCTCCGAACATTTTTTCCAGAGGAGCTTGAATATTTCTTAAATCGCGGAGGATTGCAGGTCATTGAAATATTTGATCATGAATCGACATATACGATTCTTGCGCAGAAAAAAGCCGTATAGCTTCCTTTCTTTCAAAATACTTTTTATCACAAAGGATTATCAAAAATTGGATGGGATTGACAGGATTCCACAGGATTTACATTGATCATGTTTAATCTTGTATAACCTCGTTTATCCTGTTTTATTTCTAAAAAATCTACCTTAAATCAGAAATTTCATATTGATAAAAAACGCATGAAAATTATAGATAATGAGATTGAACAAAAGATAAAAGATTCAATCATAAGCAATATATTAAGCAAGCAATATGATTTAGCCACAAAAATTATCCCAAAAGTTATTGATGAACTCTACGTCAATATTCCAAATAATAAGCGAATTTCTTATGGTAGAGTGCATACAATCAAAGTCTTAAGCCAATATCTTTTTTCAACTCTGACAGAAATAAAAACACCTGTATTCGAGATAGCTTCTAATCTATTCGATAAAGGCGAGAATTTTAAAACGAAGGGCGTTGCATTGGGGGTGCTTTCTTTTTGTGGTCTTGACGATTATGAAAATGTTTTAGCTTATTTTGAATCTGCTGCTACTCACGAGAATTGGGATGTCCGGGAGATGGCGCAGATGTTTTTTAAAAAACTCATTCAAAAATACCCTGACCAAATGAAAAAATATTTGCTTAAACTGGTTAGCTCAGAAGATGCGAACATGCGACGTTTTGTGGTGGAAACTTTACGTCCCGTTCAGGAGAATCGATGGTTTTACAAGCATCCAGATTATCCTTTATCGATTTTGAGAAATATGTTCAAAGAGAGTGCACCATATCCTCGTACTTCAGTTGGGAACAATTTGAGCGATCTGGCACGAAAGCTTCCTGACCTTGTTTATGATTTGGTCAAGGAATTAGTTGAAAGCGGCGATAAAAATTCTTATTGGATCGCTTATCGAGCCTGTCGTAATCTGGTGAAAAAAGAACCCATTAAAGTGATGGATATTTTAAAAGTAGATGAATACAAATACAAAAAGAGGATATACCGTAGAAGTGATTATCAAGAAAATTCAAGCAAAATCGTTACTTCGCAAGCATAAGCGAATCGACTCGTGGTTTCTCTCTTGTTATGGGATGAACTTTTACAGGGGATGCACGCACAATTGTGTCTATTGTGATGGTCGTTCCGAAGGATATTATGTCGAAGGTGAGTTTGGCGAAGAAGTTGAAGTAAAAGTCAATGCAATCGAAATCCTGAGTCGAGAACTCGATCCAAAACGAAAGCGTGTTCCGATGAAAAAATGCTTTATGATGGTCGGCGGTGGCGTCGGTGACAGCTATCAGGCAGTCGAGAAAAAGTATCAATTAACTCGACAGGCGCTTGAGTTGATGTTGGAATTCAATCTTCCTGTCTCAATGTTAACCAAATCCACACTGATTGAAAGAGATATTGATATTTTTAAAGAGATCAACGAACGGAATCGAGCAATTGTCAGTTTTAGTTTTTCATCGGTTGATGATGAAATCAGTGCCATTTTTGAGCCTGGCGTTCCTTCTCCGAGTAAGAGATTGAAAACGCTTGCCAAATTTAAGCATGAAGGCATCACCTGCGGCATGTTTCTAATGCCTGTCATTCCATTTATCACGGATACACCGGAGCAAATGGAAAACTCAGTTCGAAAAGCAAAGGAAATCGGCGTTGATTTTATCATCTTTAGCGGCATGACGCTGAAAGAAGGGAGACAAAAGGATTATTTTTTCAATGTGTTAAAACAGTATTATCCTGATCTAATCACAGAATATCAAAATATCTACCAACCAAACCAATGGGGACAGGCTAGCGACGAATATTACGCTTCGATTCACCAGACTTTTTTCCCCATTGTGAAAAAATATAAAATCCCCATCCGTATGCCGCTGCGTCTTTTTAGCGATATTCTCGATGAAAACGATCTGGTGGAAGTTCTATTGGGACATTTAGATTATCTATGTAAAATACAGGGAAGGTCTTCACCGTTTGGGTATGCGGCGTATTCGATCTCTCAGCTTAAACAACCTTTATCTTTGATGAGAGGTGAATTGCAAAAACTGAAAGGGGTTGGTAGGACAACTGAACGAATTATATTGGAAATTTTGGATGCAGGCAAATCGACTTACTATCAAAAATTAATGGAAGATTAATTTGAATTTTAACCCACTTCCGCACAAATAAAACAAGTTCGTAACATAGAAGACACGGCTGCAATAAGTACTCTTACTCGTCAATTTACTAATAATATGAGGCATTTTATTGAATATGTGTTTGTAACAATCCAGAAAGCATATTTAGAACCACAAGATCAAATAGGAGTAATTAACAATTTTGAGCAAGCACTACATGAAATTAGAAATATTGCCTTAGACCACAGTCAATATATAGCTTGAATGAAACTCGGTTAAGCAAAAAGACATATCATGAGAGGGATATCGTTGAGTGAACGCAAAAAGGCGCAAGAGTATTTCAGGCAAGCTGTATATCATTATACTGTAGGGCGTGATAAGCGTGCTGGAAATCCTCAAGAAGCAATTGAGCATTTTACGAAGACAGTAGCGTTGTGTGTTGAAGGGATGTTAGCGGTTAAAAACCAATAACACTATATCAATGGATCATGTTTTTTGGGCACTATCAGGATGGAGAACATTTTTGGCTTTTTCTGATTCTTAGGATTGAATAATAGAATAAGTGGTAATTTTTAGTTACTATGAATTAAAATTTCTGTACAATAGCTTTTTAATGAATTTTTTACAACTCCTACATTCTCTTTTCTTCCTCTTGCAGCATTTCATCGATAGACAACATCCCATGCATATCCATCATTGTCTTATAAAACGCATGCTCCAGAAAATTCTGAATCCACTCCGTTAAGAATCCTTTATTCTTCAAATAAATGACCTATTTTATCCACCCCTAAAGGCTTTCCATCAGACCTGGCAAAAACAAATCCCTCGATTCTGCCACCCAGCGGTTGTTTTAAGTCAATGAGCAATTCATCATCTTCTTCTCCAAGAAGTGAATAAAAAAGTTATTAGAAAACTAGTAACTATTCAAATCATATTAGTAATGTGAAAAGCAAAAAGATATAGGGAATATGGTATAAGGTATTCCCCTATATCTTATACCATATACCTTTTGTCCCAATGCCTTTCACATATTCAAAATTAAAACATTGAATTTTTTGATTATTTTCATTATATTCAGAATTATATTCTGTTATTCTGTATCAAACTAAAAGATCCAATATGTGGAGTCCCTGAATGATAAATGAGGTTCAATATTCAAATATGAAAATTGCTAAGCTGAAGACCATTTTTTATATCCTTTTATTTATATCGATGCAACCAGCATCTTCTCTCGCATTCTCAATTAACAAGGTGACGGTTCAGGATACAACAAAACAGGATACGGTATTTGTCAAGCCTGATTCTATTTCAACAAAGACATCTCAAAAAATATTCAGCGAAGATACAACTTTTCAACAATACATGAAATCTCCCTGGAAAATGTCCAAATCAACAATGAATCAATATTTTCATGAAGATTTAGGAGATCTACTCAATTATTTTCCTGGGATTTATTTGCTGGACTTGGGGAGTTCGGGGCAGAGATTAGGTTTGAATCGTCATGGGGCAAATGATAAGCAGACTACTTTATTTTTTGATGGTCGCCCTTTTTACGATCCAATCTACGGTGGGATTGATCTGAACCTTATTCCAGTAGGATTTACAAAAACCATAACGATTGAACAGGGATTGTCATCTCTTTTTGTCACATCAAATGCGGAGATAATTTCATTTAAGTCAGATAAATATGAGGAAGATATTCCATATTCCCAGGTCAGTTATCACAAGGCCCCCTATGGCTTCAGTGATATAGATATTGTGTTTGGACAGAGAATCAGCAAAAAAGCCAATTTATTTTTGGGAGGTATCATCAAATCTTATGATGGAAAAACGGATTCTTATAGCTTTGAACAACAAAATTTTCGAGGAAAAGTTCATTATAACTTGTCTCCTATATGGCAATTCGAATATTCCTGGATCAACAATAAAATCAATCGACATGTACCAAATCCAGTTTTTGCAGATAATTCGTATCCGCTCACTGATGCGACTCAAAAAGTTTCACGGTTCGACCAGACTTTGAATATTAAAGGCAGGATTTTTAGATCAGATTTCAAAAATTTCCAGGCGAATCTTTTTTACAGCAGTTTATCGGATAAATTAAAAGATAAAAATTTCAACCTTCAATTCACAAATCTAAGTCGGTATGCAGGGTTCAATTTTCAAATCCAGAATCGAATTTTCGGACAACGGATTACATCGGGTGCTGATTTTGTACATGAATGGACAGATGCGGATCAGGTTGGTAAGAAAAGACATTCATTTGGTGCAATCTTTATGCAAGATGACTGGGAATGGGAAGATCAAATTGGATTAAGAATTTTAGGAAATTATGGGGTTCACAATGTTCACGGTTCTCATTTATCTGGTGGGTTGAGCAGTTTTTTTTCATTGACGAAAAATGCGAAAATCACGGCATCTGCTAAGCAATCGCTTCGATATCCCAGTTTTTTTGAATTAAATGCCAATACAAATTATATTGGGAATCCGAATCTAAAACCAGAATCTCACAAAAAATTTGAGATGATTATTGAATGGGAAATTGAGCCAAAATTTACTTTAAAAAGTTCTCTTTTTCACAAAAATATTCGACGTGTTATTCAATTAAAGTCTTTGGATTCACTTAAGGCTACTTTTATAAATCAAAACGAATTGCAATATTTTGGTTTTGATATTCAATTAAGATGGACTTTTTTATCAAGATTTCAATTGAACACTTTGTTTAGTACGATCGATAATTCAAGCTTATACGATCAGCCCGAAATTATGCTGACAGGCTATTTACAATACATAGGTAGTTTCTTCCAGGATGATCTCCGACCGACTATTCGGCTCGAAGGGCGATATTTGGGAGAACGAAAGAGCATGATTTCTCATCCTTATTTTTATGAAACTTATCGACAAAATTTAAGCCCGGTCTTTATTCTGAATGCTCATGCGATTCTGGATTTTGGTAATTTGAAAATTTATTTTACCCTGGAGAATATTCTCGATAACGAGTATCAATTGATCTATGGATTTCCCATGAATGAGCGTTCTTTGCATTATGGATTACGATGGGAGTTTTGGGATTAGTTTAGAACTGATAACGCGGATTTTTTCAGAATTGTGAACCGTGATGTGTCGATCATCTGACGTCTCACATTTCATATCTCACTTTAAAATCCGTGAAAATCCCTGCCTGCGGCAGGCAGGCGCGTAATCAGCGTCATCCGCGTTCTATAACAGATTGAAATTCATGAACAAACAATATAAAAAAGTTATCTCTGCTAGCAGAAGAATCGATATGGTCGGTAACTCCCCCGATCAGTTTGTTGAGATTTTAAACCAGAAATGTCCACCAGAGTCGATTCACACATTGGTTATCTGGACGAAGAATGCTGAAAATTTATTTGAATATAAACCGCTATTAGAGACTGTTAGACGATATGATCAACTCTTCTTTCATTATACAGTTACAGGCATGGGCGGGACAATGTTAGAACCCAGAGTTCCTTCACCAGAAAAGGGTATGAGATTCTTGCCAAAACTAGTCGAATTAGCTGGTGATCCGCGTCGGATTCGCTTCCGATTTGATCCCATTGTCAATCTTCGTATGCCAGATGGTTGCACCTATAGTAACTTGCCCTGGTTTGAGAAATTAGCTCCACAAGTACAAGAATCTGGTATTAATGACATATCGATTAGCTGGATGTCAGAATATCAGAAAGTATTAACAAGGTTAAAACAGGCAGGAATTACCACGATCAAAGTTACTCCTGGGCTCTGGGAACGAGAATATGAGACTGTGGTGGAGATAGCAGACAAATACAACTTTACAATGTATGGATGCTGCGTGCCAGGAATGCCTCGGTCACGGTGCATCGATGGTGAGTTATTAATGTCCCTTCATCCAAACAAAGAAGCATGTTCAACCCGAAAGGCAAAGGGCCAGCGAACGGAGTGTGGTTGCACCGAAAGTTGGGATATTGGATGGTATCATTACTGTTATCACGGCTGTCGATATTGTTATGCAAATCCAGAGCCGATTCCCACCGATGGTTCTATTTCAATAATCACGAATTATGTTAATTGCGCTCTAAAAACATGACCAAATTTTAAGATGTTATAGAAATAAAAAGTAAAAAAAGTTTTACTTGATTATAATACAAAATTTTATTATCTTTAACGAAATTATTTCATTATTAGAGGCATCATAGTTTTGATATCTTTTTGTCACTTTCAAGGGATTTTCACCTTTATTGAAAACTATGAGACAGGAATTTAAAAGATGAATATGAAGTCATTTGCAGCAAGGATGGACAACTATCGAAACATTATCAATGATAGACTAAATCGTGTTGTCGTTAGAAAGTCTCCGACTTCATTTTATGAACCAGTTCAGTACATTTTGGAAGGTAGCGGAAAGCGACTTCGACCCATTCTGGTTATCCTGGCCTGCAAAGCTGTTGGTGGTAAACAGGAGGAGTGTTTAGACGCAGCGGTTGCTGTTGAGATCTTACATAATTTTACGCTAGTACATGATGATATTATGGATAATGATGACCTCAGAAGAAGTAGACAGACTGTACATAAGAAGTGGGATGAAGCAACGGCCATCCTCGCTGGAGATGGTTTAGTAGCCTTAGCTTACCATTATCTTTTGAAAAGTAAAACGGCACATATCAAAGAAATCGCTGAAATTTTTACTGCAGGAATTATCGATTTATGTGAAGGTCAGGCTCTGGATAAAGAGTTTGAACATCAATTGGATGTCGATCTCGATCAATATATGTTAATGATTGAAAAAAAGACTGCTCGTCTGCTGATGATTTCTTCAGATATCGGGGCCATCATCGGTGGTGCAACCGCAGGGCAAAGAAAAATATTATCCGAATTTTCTCGACATCTCGGTTGTGCTTTTCAAATCCAGGATGACCTATTAGATATAGAAACAACCTCAGGAAAAACATTTGGAAGTGATATTAAGCAGAAGAAGATGACAATCTTATTGGTTCATGTCCTGAATAAGGCGGATCCACAGATCAAAGATCAACTCATTAACATCATTTATAAGCCTGAAATAAATAATGAGGATATTTTAACGGTCAGAAATCTGTTCGATGCGAGTGGAACTTTAAAATTTGCTCGTCAAGAAGTAAATTCTCGAATAAAGGACGCACAGAAGGTATTAAACCAATTAGAGCCATCTGAACCTCGAGATGATTTAAATAGGTTATTAAACTGGATCCTGGAGAGGAAGTCATAATATGGAATTTTTTCCTGAAGTCATACTCATCAGTGTTATTGGGGGCTTGATTTCAATCGATACTGCTTCAGGCTGGCAGGTAATGATTTCTCAACCAGTCGTCTCATGTCCCATAATTGGATTAATTTTTGGATATCCCGAACTTGGTTTATTGATGGGTATTCTGTTAGAGCTTCCCTGGTTGATCAATATTCCCATGGGTGGAGTCCATGGCTCAGAAGGAAATCTTGGTGCCGTTGTAGCGACAACGTTAAGCATCTACCTAAAGTCACATGAGGTGAACACAGAAAATATTATCGTTATTACTTCGATTATGTATAGTTTAGCTGTAAGTCGGGTCGGTGGTTATTTAGTTGATTATGTTCGTAAAGGAAATTTAACTTTGATTCATCTAGCAGATAAAGCCGCAATTCAAGGTGAAATAAAAAAAATTAGCTGGCTCAATATTGCAGGACTGTCTTATTCCTTTTTAATGGGATTCGGGCTTGTCGCTGTTGGTTTCATATTGGGGATAGTTATCCTTAGACCGCTGGCTGCGTTTATTCATCAAGAATTTGATTTTGCCTTTGGAATGGCCAAATACGGATTGCTCGGATTAGGAGTTGGGACCGTGGCTCCGCTTTTCATCACCAAAGAAACGAAATGGTATTTAATAATTCCCTTCCTCGCTGGTATGGTGATTTTAGTTACAATTTCAATTTTTAGGGGGTGAGAAAAAGTAATATGCAATGTTGTTTTATTCTAATACGAATAAAAAAAATGGAAAAATGATAGCAAACATCGGTAAGCCATATGTTTTTCATCCCTTTTGTTATTCGGTTCAAAGCGGATCAGCTTAAATAAAGTTGTTAGAATGGGTCAAATAAAAAAAATAGATCTCATAAGGGTCTTATTACGTTCATTTTATATCCAGAGCACCTGGAACTTTGAACGATTATTGGGATTGGGATTTTGTTTTTGTTTAATTCCAATTGCCCGCAGATTATTTAATGATAAACAGGAACTTGTCAATTTTTTACAACGCCATTTAGAGTTTTTCAATTCGCATCCCTATATGGCAACTTATGCTTTGGGTGCCATTGCTAATCTTGAAGAACAAGCACTTTTAAAAAATTGGGAAGATAAACGTCCCATATCGGTTTTTAAAACCCGTGTTATTGGTCCTTTGGGCGCAATCGGTGATACTCTTTTTTGGCAACTCATTCGACCTGCTTTGGGAGTTTTAGGAATCGCCTTATTGTATTTGATTGGCATCTGGGGGACAATCATTTATCTTCTTTTATATAATTGCGCCCATTTTTTTATCAGAATAAAAGGATTGGTTGATAGCTTTTCAAAAGGCTTTGACATTGTTCGAGATCTCTCTTTACGTGGAACACAGAAATATTTTCGCTTATTAAAATACACTTTTACTTCTTGTTTAGGTATAGAGCTTGTTATTATTGTGAATAAAATCGTTCACAAGTCATCTTCCTGGAAAGGTTTATTAGTATTCTCAATTTCAATGATCGTTTCATTTCTTCTTGTACGTCGACAAAAAGTTACTATCGATTTGTTGATTGTGATTATTGTTTGTAGTTCGATTATAATAGGCTTGGTAATTTAGAGTGATAATAAAAAAAGTAAAGATATTGAATTCAATGGGACTTCATGCCAGACCAGCAGCACAACTTGTAAAGATAGCATCAAAATTCACATCAGATGTTTATCTTTCGAAAAATGACCGTGAAGTCAATGGAAAGAGTATAATGGGTGTAATGATGCTGGCTGCTGAAATGGGCAGTGAAGTGACGATTAAAGTTGATGGTCAGGATCAAGAGCAGGCCATGCAGTCACTAGTCGATTTAGTCAATAATAAATTTTATGAAGAATAAATTGAATATGTCTATTAATATAAAAAATTCAAAACAAATGGGTAGATTTAAGGGGATTGCCGCCTCCCCGGGAATTGTCATTGGAAAGGTATTTAGCTTGACCGGTGATGTAGTAAAGGTAGAAGAGAGGAACATTTCAAAAGAAGAAGTTTCTAATGAGATTCAGAAATTCAAACGAGCTATTGAATTAACGAAAAAAGAACTGGCGGAAATTCAGGCTCAGGCGCGACACAAAATCGGCAAGGAAGGTGAAAAGATTTTTAGTGCTCATCAACTGCTACTTGATGATAAGATCATTAATGATGAAACAATAGCCAAAATTCAACATAAATGTAAAAATGCAGATTTTGCATATTATCAAGTCATGCAAAAATTTCAGGCCTCTCTAGAAAAGGTCAACAATGAATACTTTATGGGGCGAGTGGCCGACATCAGGGATGTGAAGCGTCGTTTAATTCGAAATATCCAAGGCAAAGAGCCTCAATATTTAAACGGTCTTACCAACCCAGCCGTCATCGTTGCACGCGATCTTACACCTTCAGATACAGTGCTCTTAGATCGTCAAAAAGTATTGGCGTTTGCGACGGATAGGGGAGGAAAAACTTCACATGCGGCCATTATGGCCCGATCTCTGGAAATACCTTCCGTTGTTGGTTTAGAGCAAATAACAGAAGTTGTAGACACTGGCGACACTATTATCATTGATGGAAATGAAGGGGTGGTGATTGTTAACCCTAATTCCATTGAAATGAATAAATACGTAAAACTGAGGGAACAATATCACGAAATTACCAAAGAACTCTCCAAAATTCGCGACCTTCCCAGTCGGACATTAGATGGTAAAGATATTGAATTATCTGCAAACCTGGAGTTTCCGGATGAGATCAATTCCATCATTACTTATGGTGCGAGAGGCATTGGTCTTTATCGAACAGAAAATCTTTATTTGACAAAATCCGAATTGCCCACCGAAGAAGAAGAGTTTGACGAGTATTACAAAATTGCAGAAAAAGTAAGTCCTTATCCTGCTATTATCAGGACATTAGATATTGGAGGGGATAAAAAAGCCCCTTCGCTTCAAATTCCAGAAGAAGATAATCCTTTCTTAGGTTGGCGTGCGATTCGGCTTTGCCTCGAAAAAGTAGATCTTTTTAAAACCCAGCTTCGTGCCATATTGCGCGCAAGTGTCATGGGAAATGTAAAAATCATGCTTCCTATGATTTCATGTTTAGAAGAAATATATCAGGCGACATCAATTATTGAACAAGTTAAAAATGACCTCAAAGCCAAAAAAATACCTTTTGATGAAAATATTGAAGTTGGAGTGATGATTGAGACTCCATCCGCGGCAATTATGGCTGACGTTATTGCTGAAGAAGTTGACTTTTTAAGTATTGGGACAAACGATTTGATCCAATATACACTAGCAGTTGATCGAGGCAACGTCCATGTTGCTAAGCTTTATAAACGGTTACCGCCATCAGTATTAAGAACCATTAAAAGTATTGTTGATGCAGGACATAGCAAAGGAGTATGGATTGGCATGTGTGGCGAAATGGCTGCGGATCCATTAGCCACTTTAATCTTGCTGGGACTGGATTTAGATGAATTAAGTGTTAGCCCATCCATGCTTCCTGAGGTAAAAAAGATCATTCGTTCAGTAACCTATGAAGATGCAGAAAAAATCGTTGATAAAGCATTGCAAATGAAAACTTCCGAACAGGTCGAAACCTATATCCGAAATGTTATGGCTACTCGATACAAGATGAAAATAAATTAATCACTTTGTCAATTTTACGCAAAAGTCTATGTATGCTTATACTAATGTTCAAGAAATTGATGGCTCAAACATGCTCCGGCTATTAACTTCTTTTCCGAAACAGTTTCGAGAGGCTCGTCACATTGGAGAATCTTTTGGTTCAACAATTAATCGCAACCATGTAAAAAATATTCTATTCGCTGGAATGGGCGGATCAGCCATTAGTGGTGATCTGATTATTGCTTGCCTGGATAACGAATTAAAAGTACCGGCTGTTGTTATTCGTAATTACTTTTTACCAAATTTTGTGAATCACTCATCGCTGGTTATCGTTTCCAGCTATTCAGGAAATACTGAAGAGTCCCTGAGTTGCTATGAAGATGCGAAAGCAAAAGGAGCCCAAATCATTAGTATTGCCTCCGGTGGTAAATTAGTTAAAAGTGCTCAAAGGGATGGGATTCCGCTCATTACTGTCCCGGGTGGCGCTCCACCACGAACTGCTTTAGGTTATCTATCCATTCCACTACTTGTTTTATTATCACGGTCTGGATTTACAGGTATCAAAATCAGTGATTTGGAAGAGACGGAGCATCTCTTAGAACAGAAAAATGTTCAATATTCACCTGAATCACGGAATAATTTAGCCTATGATTTGGCTCTAAAACTCAAGAACAAAATTCCAATTATATACAGTTCTGTTGAATTTCTCCAGGTGGTTGGTTTACGCTGGAAAGGTCAGTTTTCAGAAAACGCAAAAGTTCTGGCTTTTAACAATGTATTTCCTGAGCTCAATCATAACGAAATTGTCGGTTGGGAGAGACTCCCACATCTATTAACAAATTTTCAAATAATCTATCTGTGTGATAGTCAGGATTACAATAGAAATCATAAAAGAATGAACATCACGCGAGAGATACTAGAATGTGTAACGTCACCGATTATAGGGCTATTCACTGAAGGAAATTCAAGATTAACCCGTTTATTCTCATTAACTTATCTGGGAGATTGGGTAAGTTACTATTTAGCGATAATTAATGGTGTAGACCCCACTCCAATTGAGAAAATTCAAACTCTAAAGGACCGGTTAAGGTCTGAAAATGAATAAATTTAATGCCCAATATTTATTAGTTTCGCTAGCTCAAAGAATCAGGCAAAAGGTTTATCCCTTATTAGGGGCTACTGAAGCTCGAGAGGTTCAGGGTGTAGCCCATAGTGGTGATGTAACATTTCAATTGGATGCTTATATTGATATTACCGGGACGATGGTGAACGATAACACGAATCTCCCGCAAGTTGCAAATCAAAAGTAAACCGTGGGATTATTTGCATACGATATTGCAGCGGCCTACCTCATTGCTAAAGAGAGCCACTGTATTATCACTGATGCCTGGGGTAATACTCTGGACAATATATCCCTGATCTACAAAAATATTCTTTCCTGTGTTGCGGCCAGTAATATAGCTTTACATCGAAAATTAATAACCTGGCTAAATCAATAAATCAAGTATCGATAATTGCCAAAATAAGCAAACTTGAACACAAGATTCAAGCAAACTTCTTCTTTATTAACATAACAATGAATATAAAGATATGTATCATAGATGAACACCTATAGAGTTCTGCAAAATAGGATAGAATGTCATTTCGCGCGAAGCGAGAAATCTGGTTAACTAATTGATATATGAGGGCATAAAGATTTCTCACCCCACTTCGTTCCGTTCGAAATGACAACAATATTTTAATTTTGCAGATATCTAGAACACCTAATGTAAGGAGTAAGAGCATGAGATCTTATTTTTTCACATCAGAATCAGTGACAGAGGGTCATCCAGATAAAATTGCTGACCAAATTTCAGATGCAGTATTAGATTCAATATTTCAAGAAGATCCATTCGGACGAGTGGCTTGTGAGACATTTGTTACTACAGGATTAGCAATAATCGGGGGTGAAATAACCACGATGTGTTATGCTGATATTCCGAAATTAGTCCGTGAACTTATTAAAGACATCGGTTACATCGATGCAAGTTTTGGATTTGACAGTGAGACATGCGGAATTTTAACAACAATTGACCAACAATCTCCAGATATTGCCATGGGGGTCGATCGAGATGGGGCTGGAGATCAAGGGATGATGTTCGGTTTTGCCACAGATGAAACTGAAGAATTGATGCCTATGCCAATACTATTAGCCCATAAACTGACTAAGAGACTAGCTGAGGTTCGAAAGAAAAATATTCTTCCTTACCTTCGACCTGATGGCAAATCCCAAGTCACTATCGAATATGTGGATGATAAGCCCAAATGGGTCGCAACAGTTGTCATCGCTGCACAACACAGCCCGGATGTTAAATTAATCGATCTTCACCATGATATTATTCAACATGTCATTAAACCTGTATTACCACCACATATGGTTAATGATCATGAAATTGTTTATCACATCAATCCAACAGGACGATTTGTTATCGGAGGTCCGCAAGGTGATGCTGGTCTCACCGGACGTAAAATTATTGTCGACACCTATGGCGGTTATGCCCCTCATGGCGGTGGTGCATTTTCAGGTAAAGATCCCACAAAAGTCGATCGTTCAGCCTCTTATGCTGCTCGTTATGTGGCAAAAAATATCGTCGCCGCAAGATTAACGAAAAAGTGTACTATTCAATTAGCCTATGCCATCGGAATTGCCGAACCCATCTCGATTATGGTCGATACGCATGGAACTGGTGTAATGCCTGATCAAGAAATTGAGAAATTAGTCAGAAAACATTTTGACTTAACACCGAGAGGAATTATTGAAAAATTACAGCTTCGTAGACCAATTTATCGCAAAACTGCTGCCTACGGTCATTTTGGTAGAAATGAACAAACTTTTACCTGGGAAAAAACCGATATGGTAGATGTGTTGGCGAAGTGATATTTACAATTTTGAAATTATATTTTAATGGCAAAATTATTAGTGGAAAATTATTAAACTGAAATGAGGGCTGTTGGATTTCAGAGGATATTAAAAGTTGATAATTGACGAATTAACAGGACAGGAGGTTGGGTGTGAATTATGATATAAAAAACATTGAACTCGCTCCTGAGGGGAAAAAGCGAATTGAGTGGGCTGAAAATGACATGCCAGTTTTAAAATTAGTTCGAGAGCGTTTTGAAAAAGAAAAACCCTTGGATGGCAGGAGAATGTCGGCGTGCCTTCATATTACAGCCGAAACGGCTAATTTGGCACGAACTTTAAAAGCAGGTAATGCCGATATTGTGCTTTGTGCTTCCAATCCACTTTCGACACAGGATGACGTGGCTGCATCAATCGTAAAGGATTATGGAATACCAGTATTTGCCATAAAAGGTGAAGATACCGAGACCTATTATAAACATATTAAAGCAGCCATCGCCCATTCCCCACAGGTCACGATGGATGATGGAGCGGACCTTGTCTCCAATATCCATTTTGATTATCCCGAGTTAGGCCAGAATATGCTGGGAAGCATGGAGGAAACCACCACCGGTGTGATTCGGCTCCGGGCTATGGAACGCGATGGCGCTTTAAAATTTCCGGTCATTGCTGTCAATGATGCGATGACGAAGAACTTATTTGACAATCGCTACGGCACGGGTCAATCTACTGTCGATGGTATTATCCGCGCAACTGATATTTTACTGGCAGGTAAGAATGTGGTTGTGGCTGGATATGGTTGGTGTGGTCGTGGATTTGCAACCCGCTGTAAAGGCATGGGAGCAAATGTGATCATTACAGAAGTTAATCACATTAGAGCGTTGGAAGCCGCCATGGATGGTTTCCGTGTTATGAAAATGGGAGAAGCCGCTCCTATCGGTGATCTCTTCTGTACCCTGACAGGCGATATTCATGTTATTCGTGAAGAACATTTCGAATTGATGAAAGATGGCGCTATTGTTGCAAATTCAGGACATTTTAATGTAGAAATTGATATCCCAGCCCTTCAGGAAATGGCTGTGGAATGTTGTCAACACGTGCGGAATTTTGTCGATCAATATATTTTAAAAGATGGCAGACGGATCAATTTGCTCGCAGAAGGCCGGCTGATTAACCTGGCAGCGGCAGAAGGGCATCCGGCTTCAGTGATGGATATGAGTTTCGCAACACAGGCCTTAACCACGGAATGGGTAATTAAGCAAGCTGGAGAATTAAATGCCAAAGTCTACAATGTCCCCTCAGAAATCGAAGATTGGGTTGCCAGGTTAAAATTACAATCGATGAATGTTCAAATTGATGAGTTAACAGAAGAACAGAAAGAATATCTTTCGTCCTGGGAAATGGGGACGTAAATTTTTAGATGTAGTGTCTGTTTTTTTAACAAATCATTTTTTCAGAAAAATTTGCACCTTTTTTAAGAAAAAAGATTGATAAGGGAGTGAGATAAAATAAATTACGCAGTATAGTTTTATTAGTCTCTATTTTTTCAAGGTCGACAAAATACAAAGGGGACTGGTATTTAATCTCACTCCCTAAAATAATCCAGAGTTACATTTTATTTATTATCAACCCCTTAGCATTTTTAGCATATTAATCTATTTCTTGTGAAATCCATAAATTAATCTCGCTATTTTAAGGCGATGCTTCGCTATGAACCTTTTCAAGGAACAGGATAATATGAATCGAAAACATCTTTTAACATTAATGGCTTTACTAACCGTTAGTCTTATTCTGATAATTAGCTGCACCAAAAAAGATGAGTACGAAACCGCCGAAGTTACTAGGGACGAAAAAACAGGAGATGATCAATTTTTCGAAACAATCAAACCAAAACCGATTAATTACGATTCTATGTTGATCGTTATGAGTGAGTTAGTGCAAGCAATTAAAAACAATCCGACAGATATTGAGTTGCGACGACGATTGTTGGCCACCAGCTATGATACAACCTGGGAAACCATTTTGGCGGCTGGTTTCGGCAAACCTTTCCAAGATGCTGAAACCGAATCCATTGCTATGAAATACGCTGAGCAAGCAGCCGCTGCTGATGCCTACCGTTGGGCCGCTTACATTAAAAGATGGTCTATCGACCCGACCTTTCCTGATTTTGGAGCGCTAAACGTTGAAATTAAAGGAGGAAGAGTTGTGGCTAAGCAGATTTTACCCGATAATAATGTTTTAGTACTGGTTGAAATCCATAGCTCGAATATCCCGTGATATTGAGCCCCGCAACTATCTAAACCAGTTTTAAGACAAGCTGAAAACTGAAGCCCGCCTCAGGAGGACAGCCTAAGATTAAATGATGTCATATAAATTCCAAATCTCAAATAACTAATTCCAAACCATAAGATGGAATTTTTCAACAACGTTATGAATGACTTTACAATAAAAATTGCTATCTGATCAGTAATGCGATGAAATAAAAAAGTGGTGAGGCGTTTGTATTCAGAAAATTCCTCACCATTCTTTTTTAGAGTANNTGGATAGCACTTGCCACTTTAACGGCATTGGAGATCGTCCTCGGAATAGATAATATTATTTTCATCTCAATTTTGGCAGGACGTCTCCCTAAAGATCAGAGGAATCGCGCCAGAATCCTTGGTTTAGGGTTGGCAATGATAACAAGAATTGGATTGCTATTCTCGATCTCTTTTATCATGAAATTAAAACAATCCTTATTTTCAATCCTGAATAATGACTTTTCAGGTCGCGACCTAATTCTCCTCGCTGGTGGTCTTTTTTTGTTAGCTAAAAGTACTCATGAAATTCACCTGAGTTTGGAGGGACCGAAAAAAGCCGAAAAGCGTAAGACCACAACAAATTTTATTGGCGTTTTGATCCAGATCGCGATTCTTGATATTATCTTCTCGCTGGATTCGATCATCACCGCGGTCGGTTTAGCCAACCATCTTTTTGTGATGGTTCTGGCAATCGTCATCGCTGTGATCATCATGATGCTTTTTGCCCGTGTTATTAGTGAATTTGTAGATGATCACCCCACTATCAAAATGCTGGCATTAAGTTTTCTTATT
>JABAOC010001563.1_pt2 | contig 39563 bp, 31 predicted proteins | sample 7062161 | NCBI WGS metagenome assembly JABAOC01 (sample SAMN14538625, study PRJNA623070) | marine sediment metagenome | biome: marine biome [ENVO:00000428]; feature: marine pelagic biome [ENVO:01000023]; material: deep marine sediment [ENVO:00002113] | place: India: Gulf of Khambhat ... | reverse complement strand
TTTATCTCCGAACACTACAGGGTGAAACCTGAAGCAGTCATGAAGATGCGGAGCCAGGGAAAGAACTTTCTCACTATTAACGAGGAAAGAGCTAAAGGAAAAGCAAAGGCGAAGGGAATACACGGGAAGGATAGGAAGGTCAAAGCAGGTAAAAAAAAGGTCAAGCGCAAATAATAACTCAACTTGAGGAAATTTATATTAGATTTGCCCTATTTTATCTAATTTTTTGGTTTTAATTCCTCAATTACTTTCGCATCCAGCCAGTATATATCATTAAATCCATTTCCTGGATTCAAATTTAATCATATGTAAGTTATCCACAATTAATTTACAGTCTGATTTGTCTATTTTCGTCATATAATTAAGCAATAATTGAGGAAGATAGAGATAGACTTGTTGAGCAGAAATCCTTAGTATATATTTAATTTAGCTTTATCTTGGAGGATTTTGAAGATGTCGATCCCCTTATACGTTGTTTCAGCCTTTATTTTAGTTGCATTTGCCTTTATTACTTTTCGGACCGTTGTTCGACGCTCTTATAGACAGAGGGGACGGTTAACATGGTTTTCTTCCTCTCTTGAGTTTTTAGTTTTCTTCTCATGGGGCACATTTACATGGCTGGACCTTCCTTCTGGTTGGCCTCCCGCAGATGTCAATCCAATCCTCCGTACCTTCGCCTGGTTATGTATTACGATCGGCTTATCAGTGATGTTCATCTTGATATTCTGGTTCGGTTGGTTACGAGCGCTGGGCCAAAAGGTCGACACATTAGTACAATCTGGGCCCTACCGTATCACCAGAAATCCGCAGTCTGTAGCCTGCGGTATCGCTGTTATTGGATATGCTCTATTCTGGCCATCATGGCACACTCTTGGATGGGTGATCTTGTTTTCGGTTATCGCACATATGATGGTACTCACCGAAGAGAAACACTTGCGAGAAATCTTTGGTAAAGAGTATATTAAATATTGTGCTCGCGTTCCACGTTATGTTGGCGTTCGAAAAACACAGGTTCATCAATCCACCGCGAGCTGAGTTGAAGAGCAGTAACCTCCAGAACAAATTAATGTATTACAGGCTCTAACTCTTCTTCACGACACTCCCTGCCTTCTAAAACGTCACACAATATAATATTTAGCGACATTTCTATTGAATACCGTATCTACTTTTCTTTTAGTCTTTTCAACATATTTTTGCCATTAATATTATCGGGATTCAGTTGAATTGATTTTTCATAGTTTTTAATAGCCAAAATTCTATCACCATTTACCATGTATGCTTCCCCCAGGCTATCATAGACATTCCAAGACTCGGGGAAAGCCTCAACATTTATCTTAAATATCTCGATTGCCTCTTTTACCTTATTAATTCTGAGAAGATCGTATCCAAATCTGTTCATGGCTCTTTCTGCGATCTGTGCAAAATCAGGATAATTTTTCTTCAAATCAATAAACTTGTCTTTAACCGATCTGAAGCCTTTTGAGAACAAAGATTGTTCCAATTGGAGGGTATACACGGCCTCTCTTTCCCAGGGATAGCTTCTTGGATTTAGCTTGGCTGCCTTTTCAAAGTTTTCGGAGCCCTCTTTCACATTTCCAAAGAGTGAATACATTTGTCCGAGTCTTTTGTATGGCATCCACATATCTGGATGTTCATTTGAATTTAATTTAAATACCTCTAATGCTTCTTCCTTCTTTCCTGCTTGCATCATTTCATTTCCCAAAGCATCCATTTCCTCGGCATCAACATAGTATGTTTCGGGACTTCCTTTCTTAGCTTCACGAAATTCCTTGAGAGCAAATGCAATTCCTCTCTGCTCAATATTTACCTTTAGGGTTTTGGCAAGCGATTCACGTATGTTTTGAAGGCTTCCGGATTCATCCTGAAGCTTTAGAGAACTCGAATCAAGAAGTGCAATGGCCAATTCAAGCACGCTGTCTTTTCCCCGTTGAACATCTTCTTTAGTATTTATGATGCGCAGATCAGGAGGAACACCGATTCCTTCCCAGCAAAATCCAGCATAATCTACGAATAGCTTATAAGGTACCCGAAAGCTCCAGCCGTTGGGAAGCACATCACTGTAGACATCTGCAAACACGCCTGAGGTTAAATCTCCGACCAATGTAACATGAGGAAGCACACGCATGGCGAGGGCAAAATTCTCGGCCGCACTTATTGAAAAACGATTTATTAATATAACTACCGGTTTGGTGAATTGATGAGGACCATCCGGTTCTACATACCAGTACTTTGGAGGGGTGAAATCATCATAATTAGGTCCATTCCGTGTATATGTTATCATATACAACCTCTTTCTGTCGGCGAAACGGTCGGCAATAAGTTTCCCCACCCTGTCGTCCCCACCAAAATTTCTTCTCACATCCACGATAATGCCTTTGGCATTTCTAAATTCATTTATTATCTCATCAATAACGGCGGTGCTTTGAGAGATATTGCCAAAACTGTTAAAATGAAAATAGCCAATATCATCCGTAATCCAGCCGAAGGCGAATATGTTGTTCATCCTTTCCTCTAGCTTGCTCTGTAGATATTTATTGTTGATAGGTCTCTGACTCATAAATTGTCTAGCCTTAGTGATATCTCCGAAATTGTCTTTGTAAATCTCGTTCAGAATCCCCCCGATAAACACCCGGGATGGGCTTTGTGAAGTGAGTCTGACATGATTATCATTAAGGTGTCCTAGCATATTCGACATAATTTCAAAGAGCTCATCATCTGTAGTTCGGGGGGTGACTTTGAGTCTGTAAACAGAGTATAGAGCTCTCCAGTCGACCTTTTTCGGCCCGAAGATGCCATAATTTCTATCAAAGGCATTCCAGAGACATTCAAAATTTTTTTCTGGCTCGCTCAACTCCTGAGCAAAAGCATAGCTAAAACAAAGAATTAAAAAAACTATAATTAGATTCAAGTATTTACGCATCGCTATCTCCCTTAGTAATTTTGACCTCTGATATTAAACGTAAACATTATAATATAGGTCGACCGTTTTTCCTAATCGAAAGATCGGCAATTGAGAGGATTCTCTAATAGACAATTTTCAGCAAGATTGATTTAAAAAATGGAGGTCGGCTTTTTTTCTGTAATAAAAGATACCTCTTCAGCTAGGAATACCAGCCAATACATGAAATCTAGAGTGAAGATATCCTATGTATATATTTCGCGACATCCATTTATTTGCCTCAGGATAAGGCAGAATGGCGCATAATAATTAATTATAGGAATGGAACATATACAGACAAGTTAAAGAGGAAGATTGAGAAAAGCAACCTGTTGTCCCTTTTAAGAGTCATTTTGTATATAATCAGGCAAAGTATCTTTTAGGAGTTTCAAAATGAAGAGAATAAGAAGTGCTTTTTTGGTCTGGGTTGTGATGGGCTTCTGTACGAGCTTCGTCTTGACGCAGGATGTCAAAAATATCAACCCCAGCTTTGATTTCTCAGGGATAGAAGAATTCTGGAAGATCGCGGATATACTGAAGGCAGACAAAGAGCCCAGCGAGGAACAGTGGCAGGCAGTGTTCGAGACGCCTGGGTATGCTGAACTCATCCGGAGAGAGTTTAAACCGGATTACTTCAAGAACGCCATGCGGGCTGTGTACATGCCTTCACAGAAGTTGCTGGCTGAAGAGATAATTCAAGAGGATAAACAAAAGGGCGGCTTCTTTTCTTGGTACACACCCTTGGTTATAGAGGGATTCCGGAATGCTGATAGAGACCGAGATTGGATTCAATCAAGGATCAAGGAGCTTAAGTCCTATCCCTACCTGAAAAAGGCGGCTGAGGAAGCACTGAGATTCCTGCCCGAGGAGCAGGCAGAGGATTATCCCGCTGTTGCCTTTATTATTTTCAATGATTCCCGGGGCTATACTCCTTTGATTATTGGCTTATCGGAAAAAGAGGATTTCAGCCCAGCTGAATTGGACTGTCTTCACCGTCAGGGCCGTGATAAACATTGGCCGTTCGTGCTTCATCTGGCCCACGAAGCCTTTCACCTGTATCGCGACAAGAAACAGGAATTTAATTTTCCAGAAAGAAACAGCCCTGATTACCCCCTCGTCTGGATTCTTGATCAGATCGAGAATGAAGGAATCGGAGACTTGATAAACCGCGAGCAGCTTTATTACGATGATGGCTGCTTTGTCGAAACGGATAGGGCAGAGAGATATCGCAAGGAACAGGAAGCGCAGCCATCGATCATCCGTATTATGGATGCCATTTTAAAAGAAATGGCTGTCAATTCTTCCCTCATCGGACAGCTGGGGAGACAACTGCGGAGTTTCATTCCCCAATCCGGACACCCGACGGGCTTTTTCATGGCCAGGGTCATCGTTAGACAGTATAGTAAGAAGGCGCTGGTTAAGATTGTGCGGAATCCTTTTAAGTTTTTCTATCTCTACAATGAAGCAGCGAAAGAAAACAGGCAAGCACCCGTATTATCAGACCAGGCGATCGATTTCATAAAAACGCTGGAAAGAAAATACGCAATGAAATAGAAATATTAAAATAAAATGCGCCTCACATCACAAAGCTGCGCATTATGCAATATTTTGCGACATTTCAGGACTTATCCCAGGGCAAAAATAATAATATCGAAAAATAATTTAAGTTAACGATATTTTGTTTAATGGCTCTTCCACTGAGCCAGCCTCTTCTTCGCATCTTCAACTCCTGATATACTGCGGACAATTCCACGAGCACACAGCTCTAACTTTACAGGTGATACATTAATGAGGGGCAGGTCACTAATTTCCTTTTTTATTTCCAGGAAAATTCGGAGATTAGTATGGTGGCACGAACTATTCGTAACGGATGGAGTCGACCGGGTTGGCCAGGGAGGTCTTGATGACCTGATAGCTTATCGTGATTAGCGCCACCACAAAAGTGAACGTCACCGTCGCCACAACCACTCCCGCATCCAACTTTGTCCGCAATACAAAAAGATTCAGGAACATCCTGGTGGCAAAATAGGCTGCAGGAACCGCAATCAGGTTGGCTATCAGAATGATCTTGAGGAACTTCCGCGACAGCAGGAACACAACTCCTGGCGCCGAGGCTCCCAGGACCTTACGGATGCCGATCTCTTTTTTTCTCTGTTCCAAAAGGAGCGAGGCCAGACCGAATAAGCCCAGACAGCAGATGAACACCGCCAAGAAGGCAAAGCTGTTGAAGATTGTATTCATGATCTTTAAAGGAAGATAGATCATCTCAAACCAATCATCGAGGAATTGGTACCAGAACGGGAATCCCGGCGATGTCTCCTTGAAGACCTTCTCAATATAGGCCAGACTCCCCTCTATATCCCTGGGACTGACTTTGATCAGAAGGTCGTAATACCAGCTGGGCCGGATACCCATGACCATTGGAGAGATATCAAAAATAAGCGGCTTGTGGTTGAAATCCTTGACCACACCGATGATCCTTCCCTCCCTGCCAGCCAGAACGACACGTTTTCCAATCGGGTCCGACATCCCCATAAATCGGACGGCCGATTCATTGACCACATATGCCTCTGAAGTGTCAGTCGGGAATTCCTCGGAAAAATCCCGGCCCTGCACGATCTCCAAGTCAAATGTCTCTGCGTAATCATGGTCGACGTACAGAAAATTCAGTTCTACTACCCTGTCCTGGTCCATTCCCTCCCACTCGAAATTATGGACATTAAAAAGGAAGTGGGGAGAAGCCGAGGCGAAAGTCACATTGAGGATACGCGGATCCTGAAGCAGTCTCTCTTTGAAGGTTTTATGGGAGTCTCTCAATTGATCGTTCATCAGCATATGCACAATATGCTGGCGCGAAAAACCGAGCTCACTGTTTCGTATAAATTGCATTTGTTTGTGGGCGACTATCGTCATGATGATCAGCAGAATGGATACTGAAAATTGGCTGACAACCAGAACAGTCCGAAGCGCGGAACCCTTCCGACCTTTGCTGACATCCATCTTCAAGACCCTGACAGGCTGAAAGGCGGAGAGAAAAAATGCTGGATAACTCCCCGCAACAAAGCCGGTGACAACAGCCGTGCCAACCAGCGAAATGTAAACGAGCATATTCCCGGAGCCCAGAAGAGTCATCTCTTTACCTTGAAGCCTGTTGAACACCGGAAGGAAGAGATCAACCAGCCCGACTGCCAGACAGAATGATATCAATGAGAGAAGCATGGATTCTCCCAGGAACTGCTTGATGATATCCGACCGTCCGGCACCAACCACTTTTCGCATCCCCACTTCCAGAGCCCGGATGCTGGAGCGGGCCGTTGTAATATTCATAAAGTTGACGCAGGCGATGGCCAGTATCATGACCGCAATCACAGCAAAAATCAGAACAAATCTTTTATCACTGCGACCTCCCTGCATAATGTTCAAGTGGGCCTCTCGCACTGGCTGAAGAGAAAGGGTATAGTCATCTTCGGGATGGTATCTCTGGAGGATACCGGCGATCTTGCGGCTGACGTCCTCATCGGAAACACCTTCCTGAAGCTGAACATAGCCATCAGCATCGCGCCACCAGGAAGAGAGACGCTCGCTGCCATAAAGCTGGAGCGAGGCCATGAAGTCAAACTGTAGGTGGGAATTGTAGGGAACTTTTTCTATGATGCCGGTCACCTCGAGATTCTGGGTATTGTTCCAGTGGAGGATCTTTCCCATGGGATCTTCGTCGCCGAAATATTTTCGAGCCGCCTCCTTTGTCACGACCACAGAATTCCGGCTATTCAAGGCAGTCTTGGGATTCCCTGCAGCAAAATCATAGGAGAACATCGAGAAAAAAGAGGGGTCGGTCAAGAAGAACCGCTGTTCATAGAAGGCGATGTTCCCATACCGGACAGCGCTGGGGTAGTCGCGGGTTCTGACCCGGGTGACCTCCACAATTTCAGGATACTCTTCCTTGAGGATCCTGGGCAGAATATAGGGAGTGCTGGGCGCTCCTAGGTCGCCCGGATCATCAGCTTTGTTGAGAATGATGCGGTAGAGCCGGTCGCTGTGAGTGTGAAACGTATCATAGTTCAATTCGTCATAAACCCAGAGGAAGATCAGGATGAAACAAGCCATTCCCACAGTCAGGCCAGCTATATTGATGAGGGAATATCCTTTAAATCTCCTGATATTTCTCCAGGCTGTCTTAATGTAATTTTTTAACATGGCAGCTCCTGTTTCCGGCCATCCAGAAGTATAATATGATTTTTAATCAAGTAATAGGCAAGTTTCATGCCATATCGAGGGATTGGAGAGAAAGCTCAAGAAAAAAGGGAAAAACGAGATTTCAATGTCCGAAATCGGATACAAAGTGTTCATATTCGAACAGATACAGAAATTCGTGAAGCCGCGCTATGTCACCTTTTTCCTGTGTCGACAAATTGTTCGCTTCTTTCTCTAATCTTCACCTGCTGACATCACGGAATTAAAATATCAAACAAAAATGAGGGTAACAATAAAATGTCGCTAAATGTATATATTTAGCGCTGTTTTAAACACAAGGAAGAATATAGGAAAATGGCGAGGGATTTGGATCAAAGACAAAGCAGATGGATTTGGTGATACAAGAAAATTATCATTAATCAAGCAGGACAAATTGGCAGTTTGTCCTATATTTAGTTCAAAACTTTCTTGAAAATCTTTCGTATATGAAAACATAACCGAATAAATTTTAACCGCTAATCGAAGGAGTGAAAAATGGCTCATCGAAAAATTTTTCAAATCATTTCAATCTTCGTCTTTCTCTTTTCGATTAAAGTCTTCGCCCAAGAAGAATTCATCGACTTTGAATCAGACCAGTGGGAACGACAGGGCGCTGAGATTGTCCAGTTCATGGGCAGAAAATGTTTGATCGGATCGGCGTTTTTAAAGGATGCGGAATTTGAAAACGGCATCATTGAGGTCGACATTGCCGTAACAGGACAAAAGGCACGCACCTATCCAGGTGTGCTGTTTCGCATTCAGTCGCCTGGGAATTACGAACGAGTTTATATTCGTCCCCATCGTGCCAGTCTGTATCCTGATGCGATTCAGTATGTTCCCTGTTTCAACGGAATCGACGGCTGGCAACTGTACAACGGCGAAAATTATACGTCTGCTGCTGATATTCCTGACAACCAATGGGTGCATTTCAAGCTGGAAGTATCGGGCAGCCAGGCTCGATTGTTTATGGACGATATGGATCAGCCAGTGTTTGTCATGAACTATTTGAAACATGGCGTTTCCAGAGGCAGCATCGGTTTGAACTCTCCCAGAAATCAGACCGCTTATTTTTCAAATTTTAAATACAAAATTGATAATACGCTAAAATTTATCGCGGTCCCAGAAATTGAACAACATCCTGGAATTATCAAAAATTGGCAAATCTCCCAACCGTTTCCATTCAGCCAGGTCGACCTGGAGAAACATCCTGATGAACAGGAACTGGGAGAAATTAAATGGCAGCACGTCACCTGCGAACCAAACGGCATGGTTGATATTTCCCGCTATTATGGCAGAACGGGGAGGGAGTACGATTGCGTTCTGGCAAAGGCGACCATTTATTCTGATCAGGAAAAAATGATGCAATTGCAGTTCGGCTACAGTGATCTCGTCACCCTCTTTCTGAATAGGAAGCAGATGTTCCTTGGCAGTAGTGCTTATCAGGGTCGTGATCGCTCTTTTCTGGGAATTATCGGTTACAATGATGCTGTCTATTTACCGTTGAAGAAGGGAGACAATGAGTTATTGATGTGGATTCTCGAATCATTCGGGGGCTGGGGATTTATGGCAAAAGATGGCAATGCCGTTTTTGAAGCTGAAGGCGTCAGTCAGATATGGAAAATCAAAAAAGAGCTGCGAATGCCAGAATCAGCGTTGTATGATAAAAAACGAAATGTCATTTATGTCACGAACTTCGATCGGTTCAGCGGACCTGGACAGCAGTTCATCTCGAGAGTGACGGTGGACGGAAAAATACAGCAACTAAAATGGATTGAGACACTCTCTTTTCCAACGGGCATGGCAATGTTCAAAGATAAGCTGTTTGTTGTTGAAAGAAGAAATGTCGCTGAGATCGATCTTGAAACAGGGAAGATCCTTAATCGACATCCACTTCCACAGCCGATATTTCCCAATGACATTGCCGTCGATAAGAGGGGAAATATGTTTGTCTCAGATACCCAAAAGGGCGCCATCTATAATTTCGTCAACGGCAAATTTGAGGAATGGCTAAAAGGAACAGAACTTGCGAATATCAACGGGCTTTGTCTTGACAAGGGGAAGCTAATCTGTGGCATCACCAGCGATCATTCGCTAAAATCCGTTGATCTCAAGACCAAAGCAATCACAGCCATCGTCCGCTTTGGCGAAGGTCTGATGGATGGAATCAAAGTGGATCAGCACGGAGATTACCTGATTTCGCATTACGAGGGCAGGATTTATCGAGTAACTCCGAACGGTCAATTTACAAAGCTCTTGTACGTTCAGGGGACAAGATGCGCTGATTTTGATTATATCGCTGAAAAAAGTCTGCTGATTATTCCGGCTCTAGAGGCAAATGAGCTGACTGCTTATAAACTGGAATATTGATTTCAAGATTTGAAAAAAAACGAATTTCCCCTGTCCATTGGTACGCATACTGAATTATCAAGTTCGGATGATTTTGATATAGGCTTTCTAAACACTGGATTTGTAGAGTGTTTTTAAATGCGTTTATTAAAAATAAAAACTTTCTTTGTTTCATGACGTAAATATATATGAATGAACGAAATATATTTTTATCAGGAGTGAGACAATATTTATCATCTCAAAATACCAAATTCAAAGAGCCTCCAATAAATATTGGACCAGTGTGTGCAGAAGCATAAGTTTTGATGTCGCTGGTTCTTTTTTCAGCAAGCACTTTAAGAAGAATTTGTTACAGAGCCAATTAAAATTTAGGAGTTCATTGCTAAATGCTTGTTAAGAATTTCCGACAGACATTTTATAGCATTCAGACGGCAGGAGTCCTCCGACAACGTTGGGCATTTTCGCTGCGTCATTGATCGGTGTGGCAGCTTCCGTTTTTATTAGTTTAATTTTCGGAGGAGGAAAAAATGAAAATTCAAAATACTAGTAGGAGACAGTTTATCACGAGTTTGATCCCCGCTTGTGCGATCACATGCATCGGCTCGAATGCCGCTTTTGCGTCGATTCTTCGGGCAGAAGGTAACCTGATCAAGAAGCCAAAGCATAAATTTGATAATAACTTCGAAAGGACACTCACATACCGGCAATTGCTCGGACGCCAATTTTATAATTTCCTTATCTTAGCCAAGGCCATGGAGAAAGAAATGGGCAAGGAAAAAGCAATCGCGTTTCTCAAGAAAGTGAGCACTGAAGAACAAACAAACCATGGGAAGGAACAGGCGAGTCGTATGTCGGACAACAGCCTCGCTGCGTATGTCAACCAGTTCCGGTCGGGAAACGATAACGTGCTGACGATGGAAATCGTTGAAGACACGAAAACGGCGTTTGAATTGAATATCACGGAGTGTATCTGGGCAGATACTTTCCACAAAGCCAAGGCCGCTGACATCGGATACGCATGGATATGCTGGGGAGACTATGCCTGGGCCGAAGGATTCAATCCAAAGATAAAATTGGTACGCGATAAAACCCTGATGCAGGGGCATGACCGCTGCAATCATCGATATCTCTGGACGGGTTAAGTAGTTAAGTTTCGTTAAAGCTCTAAAAAATTAGGGCTGATAAAATCGTCAATAATATCAACACAGCCCTTATTGAGTTCACTCATAGCGGAGTGAATCGACCGGATTGGCCAGGGCGGCTTTGATGGACTGGTAATAATCATCATCATTCAAGAAAAACCAGAGGATGGCTTTTCCAGGAAAAGGAAGAGTATCTTTAGGAGGATTCATCGATTTCTCTCAATCAAAAGCAAGCTTACATTCCTTTGTCCAGACTGCTTCATAGATTTTTCGTATTTCTTTGAGGGCATTTTTTCCTGATGAAGTCAAAGAGTACATATATTTACTCCGGCCGCCTCTCTCTGGAAAGGGCTCGCTGCTTCGTTTTTCGACATAAGCGTTGTGAACCAGCTTTTTGAGCGGCTTATAGATCGCTCCGAACGACCATTCATGACCGGTGTCTTTAGAGACCTGCTCACGAATGGATACGCCGTAGGCATTGTCTTTGAGCTTCCAGATAGCCAGAAGGACTATCTCTTCGGACCTTGATAATAGGATCATGTCGCAATCTTCAGTTTATTTGTATGAAAAAAGGATATATATATTTATACGCAAACTGTTAGAAAAGGTTTACCTGGTTTCATAAAATTTTTTTAGATAGGGAATCACTATATACCCTTCCCGGTGCTGAATGGCGTTTCTATCAGTTGGGAACGCTTCAATCCAATTCTTTATTTGCGGGGAACAACGTATAACTTTTCTTTGATATATCGGTATAAATATAATGAGAAGCATTAAAGATAAAGGAAGAAAAATGCGCAATAAAGTTACCAGGTCATTTTAACTAACCTGAGCCTTGGTAGAATATGAACGCGCGAAAGAGTTTATCTGTCCCATGCAGCTCACATTCGGTTTCGTCAAGCGTGACGGAAAATGGAAAATCAAACAGTGGCATTGGCAGAATCCCTCAGAGGGAGTTCCACTTCTTAAGTTGATTAAACTTGAAAACAGGTAGTAAGTTTATATTCATCGAAGATAATCTTCATTTCCCCAGATCCTGATGTAGGTTATGGCGTTCTGACACAGGATTTCTTTTCCCTGACATTTCAAACGCTTCTGTTCGTTCCTGAAAAGAGATCCTCATTTTGAATTCAAATTTTTTCTGTAATATAATCTTTGATAGCAATTGCAAAAGCATAAATATCAAGCTGATAAATTTAAATATCATTTTCTTAAGGAGGTATCCATGAAATCAAAGTATTATTATTTATTGGTCTTTCTCATATTTATGCTCTGTGTTGGAAGCAGCCATGCTGCTATTCCCGAGAAATTTCAAAAGTTAATCAATAAAGGTGAATTCTCAAAGGTTCAAGAACTTATGAGGAAAGAGATAGCTGCTAATTTAGATCTATCTTTGTTTGAAAGACTTGAAATTATCTTTGAAATTGAGAGATTAGAGAGGATTAAAAAAGATTTCACTAGATCCAGCACAGAAGTCATTGATTATATTAAAAAATATATTCCTGATGTTACTAATAAAGATATAGAAAAATGGGAAAAGGAAAAATCACTGGAATATATGATTATTGACGGGCAAAAAAAATATTTTAATCAAGCAGCATATAATCTGTTTCTCATAAATAAAGAAGCAAAGAAAATCAAACGGGAAAAGGAAAAGCCAAAAAAACCTGAACTTTATAATCGCGTCGAAGGTGTTCGAGAGATAATTGAGTTAGCTAAGGAAGAAGGACGTAAATATGTTAAGCCAACAAGAGTTCGTATAAAATATTCTCTTTCAGTGAATAAAGATGCTGTGCCAGAGGCTAAAATCATTCGCTGTTGGTTACCATTTCCTCGAGAAAAAATGAATCGTCAAACAGATATCGAACTTATTTCAGCTTTCCCTGAAAGATATATTTTGAGTGATAATCGAGATTATTTACAGAGGACTATTTATTTTGAAGCACCTGCTGTTAAAGGTCAAAAAACAACCTTTAAAGTTACTTTTGAATACACAGGTTATGCATTCTATAATGAGATTAATCCTGAAGAAGTTAAGCCAGTTCAATTAAACGAAGAGTTAAAACCATTTATCCAAGAACGACCTCCTCATATCGTTTTCACTAAAGAGTTAAAAGAACTTTCAAAAAAAATAGTGGATCAGGAGACCAATCCATATAAAATAGCTCAAAAAATATTTAAATGGATTCACGATAATATTCCATGGGCATCAGCTCGGGATTATTCAACTATCAGAAATATCAGCAAATACTGCTATCAGAATATGCATGGTGATTGTGGTATACAAACTATTCTTTTCATGACATTATGCCAGATAAACGGCATTCCTACAAAATGGCAATCTGGCTGGACAACTACACCTGGCAGAGCAGGGATGCACGATTGGGGAGAGATTTATTTCGAACCTTATGGCTGGCTTCCAGTTGATGCAACTTATGGTTTGCTCGACTCAAAGGACGATGATGTGAAATGGTTTTATCTGGGTAATATGGAGAACTACAGACTAATTGTGAATGATGATTATACTCAGCCGCTCTATCCTGCAAAAATTTATCCACGTTCTGATACTGTAGATTTTCAACGAGGTGAGGTTGAATGGGAGGGAGGAAATTTGTTTTTCGATCAGTGGGATTATAATTACGAAGTGGAGTTTATTAAGTAAAAATTAGATGTTTAAGTTGAAAATAGAGGTGATGCACTCTGGCTAAGATCTTTCTTTTCTGGAGGAAGGCTTGTAAGACTTGGCGAACAACTGGAGTAGATGCTAATTTTGTTTTTTAAGCGATAATCTCTTGCTCGCTGTCTTGGCTTTTAAGAGTCGACAAGGCTGTCTATCAGCCCCTTCATAGTCTTGAGATACTCTTTCAAGGCTTTGCGACCGGTCCGCTTTGTTCAGGATTGTTTATTTTATATTCTAAACTAAAACGGCTTTTATCCGTATAATCTCGTAGGCGGTTTAGTCAATGCCGTATAAAGGCGAAATACATCCTTATAAAGGAGGAAATCATCATGAGAAAACCAAAAGCCTTTAAATTTTTGTGTATTTTGTCAGTTCTTTTATTTGTCGCTGCTTTCAGCAAAACCGGAATGGCCCAGGTTGAAGGAGATGACGTGGTTATCGGCAAATCCCTAACACTGACCTCGAAGATCTTTAACCGAGAAGTGCCCGTTTTAATTTCTGTGCCAGAAGGCTATGACACTAGCGCAACTAATTATCCTGTTCTTTATGATCTGGCCTCCTTCCAATTCGCATACGATTATGGAACTGTAGATTATCTGGCACGAGGAATGTTTATTCCGAACATGATCATCGTTGGAGCGCCGCCCCTCCAGGACGGATACCCTCCCACCCCCTTTGAGGAACGCGGAGAAGAACTTTCGGGAGCAGACCTTTCGATAAAATTCCTCAAGGAAGAGCTGATTCCTTTCGTCGAGAAAAACTACAGAACTAACAAATTCAGGATTTTGTATGGTCACTCGATCCATGGGCTTTTTACCATGTACACGCTTTTCAATTACCCTGACCTGTTCACGGCGTATATAGCCGGCAGCCCCTGGTTCCAGTACAACGACCAGTATTGGCTGAAGAATATCGAAAAAATGGCAAAAGTAAGGAAAGTGGATGACAAATTCCTGTTCATGACAGTTGGAAAAGAGGAAGCCGAGCTAACCCTTGACACTTTTAAAGAACTTGAGAAATGGATGAATGCCAATCCGATTACCGGCTTGACCTGGAAGAGCGCATGGGTGGAAGGCGATCATGGATCCATGGTAGGCAGAAATATTTATGACGGACTTCAATTTATCTTTAGCGGCTGGAGGCCGTCCCGCGAAATTTTACAAAATGCCGACCTGGATGAGATCAACAAATATGTAAAAACGCATCTGGCAAAGTGGGCGAAGTACGGATTTGACGAATCTGTCATTCTCCCGGAGAGAATGGTCAATTCCCTGGGATACTATCTAATCAGGCAAAAAGAGCTCGAAAAGGCAGTCGAGATTTTCTCCTACAATATCAAACGCTTTCCAAAATCCTTCAATGCCCATGACAGCCTCGGAGAAGCATACATGATCATGGGTGACAAGGAAAAAGCAATTAAATACTACAAGATGGCCGTCGAGCTGAATCCCAATGATACCCCATATGCTAAAAGAGTCCTCAAAAACTCGAAGGACAAACTGCGTGAATTGGGAGTAGAAAAATAAGATTGTACTTGGAAGCCTCGTAATACTCTCTTTGATGTGGTAATGAGAGCCTGACTGTAGGCGTAAATAGCAGCGCTTAGCTTGAGTGCCGGAGTTCATGGATTATCCGGGATTCATGGCAAGAGTGATCTCTTGCCTTACAGACAAATATGTTCATATCTAGTCATAATATCACGCGAAATTAATTACTTCAGGACATTCTTTTCCTGAAAATTGCGTAAAATATATACATTTAGCGACATATGAACACTCGCGAAACTAATTATTTCGCGCCATTCTAACTTATCCTGGTATTGTCTAATATCGCAAGATATATACAATAGGTGACATAACTTTTTGGTGACATTGAGGTGACAGATGAAACATAACAGCTTCAAAAAAGGTTTCGTTTGGTTCTTTTTCATGGTTTCTTGTTTTCTCCTCCTGGGACAGGAAAGGGATTCTCTGACGCTTCCACGTGAAGTCCGTCTCAACGAGCGCCAGCCGCCAGATCTTGTCCTTAAGACAATCGGCATCAAGCCGGGCATGATCATCGGTGAAGTTGGAGCGGGGCGTGGGCGCTATACCGTGCAGATTGCCTCGCGAATCGGCCCTTCTGGTATGGTCTACGCGAATGACATTGTCGAAGAGTATCTTAAATATTTAGAAAGGCGTTGTGCAGATCATGGTTTAACGAATGTAAAAACAGTGCTGGGCGGCGTGACAGATCCAAAACTGCCTCTTGCTGCTCTGGACATGGTCATTATGGTCAACGTGGTTCACTGTTTGGCAGAACCGGTCGCACTTTTGCGAAATATTAAGAAATCGCTTAAGCCGGATGGGGTGATCGCTATTGTTGAAGGAAACCTGGACAAAGATCCGTCCACTGCCGGAGAATGGTACTCCCGAAGCAAGCTATTGAAGATTTATAAAGACGCAGGCTACAATCTGGTCAGAGAAGAAACATTCTTGCCAAAAGATAATATTTACATTCTGAAATAGGACCTTATACATAATAAGTCTGGCCGACAGACATTTGGTCTATTCAAAGAAATAATAATCTATGCCATACTCCTAGATCCGAAAATAAGGTTATCGGAGCAGATAGGGTTGGTCCATTAATTGAATCAAAAAATTGGGATATTGGCTAATAAAGTCTTAGCATTCTTAGAATGAAGAACGTATTTTTAAGAAGGAGGAGGAGTTGAATTTATTACGCATTATAACACTAATCGTTTTGAACTCACTGATGTTCGGCTGCATATACCTTACCAATCCATACAAAAGTATAGATAGTGAATTCTTACGCTATGTAGGTCGGAAAAAAGTAGGAGCTGCTTATGACGTCCGAGTTCAAGACGGCTTTGCATATGTAACAAATAATGATGGAGTTGTCATCTTTGGCGTATCACAGCCAGAAAATGTAAAAGAGATTGGAAAGATTGATATCGGTACAGCTTCTTTTGGAATAGACATACAAAAAAATTCAATATATATTGCCGCGGGAGAGAGACTGATAATTGCCGATATAACTCAACCTGAGAATCCGGAAATACTTGGAAATATAGACTTGAATGGTGTCCTGTCACAAGTAAGAATTGAGGGTAAATATGTCTATGTTGCCAACAGGCATGAAGGGCTTCAAGTTGTAGATGTCAGCAATCCTAAAGGTCCTGAAAGAATCGGCGGGTTTAATAATGGTGGTACTGGTGAAGCAGTTAAGCTAGCAGATAATATCGCTTATTTAGCAGACAATGATGATGGTCTAGAGGTTATAGATGTATCTGATGCTACCACGCCGCGATTAGTTACAACAGTGCTTGAAACAGCGGGAGCAAGGGATATTTTCATTGACTCTACAAAGGAGTTTCCGGAACTGTATATTGGCTGTCATGGAAATGGCATATTTATAGTCCGTATAGGAAGGAACGGCAAATATGATATCCTTGGTCATTTTGATGACGGCGGCGAATCTTTGGGTGTATGCTTTTATAATAACAATCTTTTTGTTGCCGATAATTTTGAATTTGAAATTTTGAATGTATCGGAGCTCGAGAGACCGAAAAAAATTATTGAGATCAAGAATTTAAGCGGCTTACATGATTTGTTTGTCGAGGGAAAATATATTTACCTCGCTGATGGTTTAAGAGGATTAATTATTCTCGAACATAAAGTGCCTTAGAATCTTTTCTCAGCGGACCCTGGGATAATTCTGATTGATACGAACATTTGATATCTGCCGAGACCGATGCTGAGCATTTCTCATGATTTTCTGCTGGCTCGAACGGAGAGGCCAGAACAAAACGGTGCTAATTTAATTATATAACGACATTCTTGGGAGATGGATGAGTTCTCAATAATCAATATTTTAAAAATCCTACACTGCTGTAATCTTTAATCTGGAGACCTGAATCCTTTCTCTATTATTCAGAATTGATTTTTTTATCTATCATGAGTAATCTATCAAGAACCGGACATTCTAAAGAATCGCTCCATCTATCGGGAAATTAAGCTTCTGAGGAGGAGATAGAAAATGGCTAAACACGCAAGGATTGTGGGAACAGGATCCTATTTACCCAAACAGCAGGTGTCAAACGAGCAGATTGAAAAAATGGTAAGCAATTTTGATCCTGATCGAGCAGGCATGCCCTTCACAGAGTGGGTTGAGAAAGTAACGGGCATAAGAACAAGATGTTTTGTGGAAGAAGAAGATACTGAGCTGATGGCTGCCCAGGCTTGCCAGCGGGCGCTTGACGCTGCGGGAATGAGAGCCAGCGACATCCATTTCATTGTTGTTTCTAGCCTTACACCAACACTAGACATCCCCAATTTGGCCTGCTCGATCGGCCATTTGATTGGAGCCGATAAAGTGGGAGGATTTCCTCTGAATACGGCCTGTTCAGGTTTTGTGTATGGCCTTTCCATGGCGTATGCTTTGATCAAATCTGAGATTTATTCGAATATCTTAGTGGTTTCTGCAGACACACTCTCTCGGGTGGTTGATTATGGCGATCCCAGTACTGCAGTCCTTTTTGGTGATGGGGCTGGCGCGGCTGTACTGCAGGCTAGCGAAGAGGCAGGGATTTGTAGCCCCCCTTATTTGACTTCTGATTTCTCTGATCATATTAGCCTGAAAAATGCAGATGCCGCGAGTCCTAGAGAACGGATAGAAAAGCAAGGGAAAAAGTTTTTACCTCGGGACACAATCCATATGCCGGGAGGGCCTCATGTTTTAAAGATGGCAGTAAACGGGATGGCCAAGGCCCTGCTCAAGGCATTAGAACAAAGCCCTTATGAACTTAAGGATTTAGATGTGATTATACCTCACCAGGCAAATTTGAGAATTGCTGATGCCCTGATTACTAAGCTGAGGGTTCCCAAAGAAAAAGTCTGCAGGGTGATCCATAAAATCGGGAACACTTCTGGAGCGTCGGTGGCTATAAGTCTGGATATGATAATCCGGGGCCAAGTCGACGAAATCAAGATCAATCGTGGTGATCGCGTTGGCTTAACAGCTATAGCTGGAGGATACAGTGCGGGGTCGATTGTTTTTGAATATTGATGAAGGAATCTTCATTCTCATGACTTCATAATCCAATTGATTTTGCTTTAAAATTGAATGTTTAGACCAAATCCCTCTTTATTCTACTTGTTTAAAAAAGTTAAAAGTGTAGACCTGATCCTTTTATCTTTGTTGAAATTTTTGAATGTCTGATCCGATTATTCTTCAATTTAAAAATGTCGCGAAATATAAAATTATGCGACATTTTTATGGACAACGATGGTTGTCTAAGCTTTTCCCCTGTGTCAACCTCTATTGATATTTCTAAAAAGAGAACCTAGCCTATGGCAAGCCTTTCCAGGGAATAAGAAGTCTTTGAGTCATTATCGACAAAATTCAGAATATTCTCACTTGTGAAGTTAATACGGGAAATATGTATTACTGTTCGAATACGGATATAATTTGTTCAAAAATGAACAAATGATGTTTTACATGCATTAAGAAACCCATGAGGTAATATGGCATATTTTTTGCATATTTGAGGTTAGTACGTTTCTTATGAGACAAGATGATGATTAGACTTGGAGGGCTGCTATGCTCATGAATTATATAAAGATTGCGCTACGAACGTTCAGAAAGCAGAAGGTCTATTCCTTTATTAATTTAGCTGGCCTGACCTTGGGGCTGGCGTGCTTTATCCTCATTTCACTATGGGCACAACATGAGTTGAGTTATGATCGGTTTCATGTTAAAAAGGATCGCATTTTCCGGATCTTGAATGCGATTGATAACGGAACTTTTGGAAGAGCGGTCTCGTATGCCCTTGGTCCGGAACTCGAGCGAAAATATCCTGAAATCGAGGCGTCCTGTCGTGTCTGGCCATGGCATCGCTCGCTGGTTAAGTATCAGGACAAGAAATACGATGAGTACAGTTTTTATCTGACGGATCCCACTTTTTTTACGATGTTTACATTCCCCTTCGTTAAAGGAAACGCCGAAACAGCACTGGCTGACCTAAATTCCATCGTCATCACTGAGGAAACAGCTCGTCGTTATTTTGGTGAGGAAGAACCCATAGGGAAGAGCTTGCATGTAGCCAGTCACAATACCGATTTTACGGTAACCGGAGTTATCCAAAATATCCCATCCAATTCACACCTTCAGTTCAATATGGTTGCTCGCGTAGAGTATCTGGGTGAGGATCGCATCAGTCGATGGGGAGAATGGGTTGCACCGTCTTATGTGTTGCTCAAGCCAGGAGCAAATGAAGAGGATGTAGAAGAGAAGATTGCTGGTATATATGAAGAGCACCTCGATAATAATCCGCGTTATAAGCCTGTTCTTCAGCCAGTGACGAAGGTCCATCTTTATGCATTCGGTCGGCCGGGGCTTATCAGGCAGGTTGCTATTTTTTCGATTATAGCCATATTTATCTTGGTGATCGCCTGTATTAACTTCATGAATCTCAGCACAGCCCGGTCGGCGAGGCGGGCCAAAGAAGTTGGGCTTCGTAAAGTGACAGGAGCTCATCGCTCTCAAATCGTCAGACAGTTTTTGGGAGAGTCTCTCGTACTGAGCTATTTGGCCCTTGGACTGGCTCTGCTCTTAGTCCAAACGGTATTGCCCGCTTTCAATGTGTTTACAGGTAAGCAGCTGAGCCTTACCGCCGGTGCTGGAAATTATTTGATTTTCTTAATTTTCATTGTCGTGCCGTTGACGGGTTTATTTGCAGGCTGGTATCCTGCCTTTCATTTATCGGCTTTCCAGCCGGAGAAGGTGTTGAAGGGTAAGGCCGGTTTTGCTGCGGGTCCATTTCATTTCCGCAGAATCCTCGTCGTCTTCCAGTTTTCTATCTCGATCGGGCTTATCATCGCGACTTTGATCGTAGCGAAGCAACTCCGATTCATACGAGAGAAAGATTTGGGGCTCGATCGGCATCACGTGGTCACGGTGTGGAACAATCCAGATTTGAACAGTAGATTTGACGCGTTTAAGAGTGAGTTGGAGGAGGAGCCAGGTGTTATCCAGGTTACAGCAGCTGCCCAGCGCCCGATGAACGTCGGCCAGGGTATCATTATCGCCTGGAAAGGGAGGCAGGATGACGCTCAATTTTTAGTGAGATACACAGTTGTTGACTATGATTTCTTCAAGACATTCAAAATGGAATTTGTCGAAGGAAGGCCTTTTTCAAGAACGATTGCCTCTGATGCTACAGAGGCGTGTGTTATCAACGAATCATTGAAGAAGAGCATCGGTGTAGAATCTGCTCTGGATAAGCAGATCTATTTTGATCATCCTGAATTTCCAGAATCCGCTCGTTATGTACGTGTGATTGGAGTTGTCAAGGATTTTCACAGCGAGTCGATGCATAATGCCATACAGCCGTTTATATTCCGCATCCACAGGCCGTTTCATCAGTATGTGTTCGTCAGGATCGACCCCAAGGATACACAAGGCACGATGGCCAGAATAAAGCGAACCTTTGAACGTTTTTCACCCGAGTACCCGTTCTATTTTCAGTTCCTCGATGAAGCCTTCGAAGAGCAATACCGGATGGAAAAACAGCTGGGGCAGCTTTTCCAGATATTCGGGGCGTTTGCAATCTTTATCTCCTGTCTGGGTCTCTTCGGCCTGGCCGCGTATACGGCCGAACAGAGGACCAAGGAGATCGGCATCCGTAAAGTGCTTGGCGCTTCGGTCTCCGGGATTATCCTGCTTCTTAGCAAGGAATTTATTAAATGGGTTCTCGTTGCCAACATTGTGGCATGGCCCGTTGCTTACTGGATAATGCGACGGTGGCTTAACGAGTTCGCATACAGAATCGATATAAGCATTGGTGTTTTTATTCTATCTGGCATGATTGCATTCGCGATTGCTATGGGCACCGTGAGTTATCAAGCTGTGAAGACAGCCCTGGCCAATCCAATAGAATCATTACGATATGAATGAGAGAAAACGAGTTATATGAATGAGTGAGAATCATGAGAAATAGAAATATAAGGAAATATTAGTTAATATTTAAGATCACACCTTTTGCTTCTTCCTGTATTTCAGCCCTTCTTGTTGATTTTACTTTCTTGGCAAGGGAAAAAAGACACTGATCGTCTGGCGGACGATGGTTTTACATGCTTTTTACCGCGGCTTCAATTGTATTTGTCCTGGTGTGCCATCGTTATTATCTCATGCTGTATCCGTAAAAAGCAGCACTTAGGTTTTTTTATTCATCACGCAGTGAATTTACAGGATTAGCAACAGCAGCTCGGATTCCCTGGACACAGACTGTAGCCAGGGCTATCGCCAAAGCTCCTCCGGCAGCCACAAAAAATACGACCAGGTTCATATTGATACGGTAGGCAAAGTCCTGCAGCCATTTGTTCATAGAATACCAGGCAAAAGGGGAAGCGATCATCACTGAAATAAGAATGAGCAGGAAGAATTTTTTAGACAGCATTGTAACAATATTTGTAGTTGAAGCGCCAAGGACTTTGCGGATGCCGATCTCTTTTGTCCTGTATCGGGCGATAAAGGAAGCAAGGCCATAAAGGCCGAGGCAGGCAATTATAAATCCCAGGGTTGTGATAATCCCCAACAGCCTGCCCATCTGGTCTTCATAGCGGTATTCGCGGTCAAAGCTTTCATCCAGAAACGAGTATTCGAACGGAACCCCTGGAAAATGCTCATCCCATTTTTTATTTATAAACCGCATAAGTTCTTTCATGTTTTCAACACGAATAGATAGAGTGATCGTATTCATGAGAGAAGGTTCTATATCCATAATAAGAGGCTCAACGATTTCCTGCATGCCCCTGAAGTGAAAATCGTCAGTGACTCCGATTATTCTTTTTGTCATCCTGTGATAGTGAGCCATAAAACTCTTACCCAGGGCTTCTTCAGGGGAAGAAAAGCCCAGTTCTTTTACTCCCGCCAGATTGATCAAGTACGATGCCTTTTCGTCATTTCCCGTATTACGTTGAAATGGCCTTCCGGAGATCATCTTGATTTCGTATTCAGGTATAAAATCATAATCCGTTGTTACGACTTTAAGCCGTGGGGCATTTCTGAAATCTTCAGCTTTTGTTGTCAGATAGTAGCCGGAATCTGTTCTATCTCCAGGAACAGATGAAGAAACAGTGGCTCCAGTAATAGAAGGGTTCTGGAGAAAATCTTCTTTAATGGCCTCGAAATCTCTTCTTAAATGCTGCAAGTTGCTTTGAACACGAAGAATGAGTTTTTGCTCTAAATTAAATCCCAGGGCACGTCCTTTCATGAAATTTAATTGTTTAAAAACAGTCAAGGTGCAGATGACAAGGAAAATAGAAATGGCAAACTGTCCGACGACAAAAAACTTCTGCACTCTGGCTCCCCGGGAAGTTGGAGCTGATTTGCCTTGAAGAACAGATACAGGTTTGAAGCCAGTAAGGATTAGGGCCGGATAGCATCCGGATCCTATGCTGACAAATAAAAGCAACCCAAACAGCGAAAGAAGCACTATCGGCTGTTTAAGCCCGGCGGAAGTCAATTCCGTGCCTGCCATCTGGTTAAAAGGGATAAGCAACAATGAAATCAGTCCGAAGGCAAAAATAAAAGCAAGAACTGTGATAAGAAATGATTCTCCCAGGAACTGCCAGATAAGCTGCCTGCGTTGCGCTCCAACGACCTTGCGCAGGCCTACCTCTTTAATCCGGGTGGTGGAGAGAGCCGCGGAGAGGTTCACAAAATTCATGCAGCCGATGAGCAAGATAAGGAAAGCTATTGCGGAATATATATAGAGATAATACCAATTGCCGGATGGCTCAATTTCCATCATGTTGCGGGAATGCATATGGATTTTAGTTACAGGCTGGAGGAAGAACTCAAATAGATCAATTTTTCTGTTACGTTGTTGTTCATATATCTGAGCGCACTTTCTGGCGGTTTGCTGGATCTGCTTTTCAAAATCCGTAACATTTGCATTAGGAGCCAATTTTACGTAGGTGTATTTTGCATGAAAATTCCACCAATCCTCTTCAAATGAAGGAACGTTGCTTGTCATAGTCGGCATGGATATGAACATGTCGTATTTAAGATGGGTATTGGCAGGTGAATTCTTGACAACGCCTGTTACTTCAAAATCCTGGATTTCCACAGAACCGGTATCATAATCGATTTCGATCTGGAGCGTTCTTCCCAAAGGTGCTTCTTCACCGAAATACTTTTTTGCCATTCCCTCGGTTATAACCACGGCGTTCGGATTCACAAGAGCTGTCTGCGGGTTGCCCTGGAGGAATGGGATATAAAAAAATTGGAAAACGTCTTTATCTGCAAACCAGATGCGATTTTCAAAAAAGCGTTTTTCATTCTGTACGACCAGTACATGGCTTGCATTTTCAGGAGGAGGAACAATCCTTATTGCTTGTTCTACTTGCGGGTAACTTGCCTTTAGCTCTGGTCCTAATGGTCCCGGGGTAGTTGAGTACCGGAATTCGCCGACTATGTTTATCCTGTGGGTAGCCACTCGGTAGATGCGTTCAGCGTCTTTATGAAAAGCGTCGTAAGATAGTTCATTGGTTACATAGAGGATGATCACCGCACAGCAGGCAAGTCCTACAGCCAGGCCTGCAATATTTATAAGGGAATAGAGTTTTTGCCGTTTAATTTTCCTGAGACCGATTTTGAGATAATTAGATAAAAGCGGTGGCATCCAACGGCTCTTTTTCCAGGGTGGGAGTCCGCTTATGCCCCGGGTATCAGTCTTGAAATATTCTGCGCCAATACTGTCTGCTTCTCCAATTTTTTTTACTGCTTCTTCAAAAGCCTCTCTTTCCGAGGAGCCAAGGCTTATCATATGGTCTATTTTATCTCTGAGATGGCACTCCAGTTCTTCCTTGTAACCATCCTCCAGGGCGCTATTTTTATTCAGGGTTGCCCGCCACTGTTTTATTGCCTTTTCAAGGTCAAACATTTGCTTCTCCTATCTTTTTCTCTTCCTCTTTCGCTAAATCGCAGGAAAAGGATCCCATAGCCTGGAAAGCACCCTATGGACACTCATCCACTGCTTTCTTTCTTTCTCCAGCTCTTTTTTTCCTAATTCAGTCAGCCTGTAATATTTTCGTCGCCGTCCGCTATCGGATATTTTCCATTGGGATCGGATGAAGTTTTCTTTTTCCATTCGATGAAGCACAGGGTAGAGCATGCCTTCGGACCATTCCAGGGTTCCCCCGGAAATTTGAATGATGCTTTGGATAATCTGATAGCCGTAGATTTCTCCGCTGGCAATAATGGATAGGATCATAGGTTTTGTTGAAGCAGCCATTAAGTTTTTCGATACCATTTTTAACCTCGCATACCTAATATCACTAGGTATTATACCTAGAATACTTAGGTATATCAACAGCTGATTATATTTTTTTTTAACCTAGATTATAAATATCTATAAAGATCCATTTTCAGGAAACCTAAATCTTACGAATTCGTATAAGTTACATAAGCAATGAAATTTATTATTCATGCTTTAATCCAAAGTGGAGGTCTGCAATGAAAAAAACATTTATTTTTATTCTTCTATGCCTTTTGGTGGCTGGTGCTGAAGTTTTGGATGCCTGCACGATCGTCATGGCATCAAGGGGAGGAGTCGTTTTGGTCGGGAATAATGAGGACTATAGCGACCCCTTTACATCAATTTGGTTCATCCCCGCGTCTGATAAGGAATATGGCAGAGTTTGCTTTGGTTTTGGGAATAGCTACAGCAATCCACAAGGCGGGATGAATGATAAGGGAGTCTTTATCGATGCCAATGCGCTTTCTCCCACGGGCTGGAAACCTGAAAAAGGCAAACCAAAATTCAAGGGTCACTTGATCGATTATATTTTGGCTCGTTGTGCATCTGTTGAGGATGCCATACAGTTTTTCAAAAAGTACAATTTTCCATCTTTAGCCAGGGCCAAATTTCCCATTGCAGATAGAACGGGCGCTTCAATCGTGGTTGAATGGGGCCAGGGAAAAGTTCAAATTGTGCGTAAGAGCGGCTATTATCAGATTTCAACGAATTTTGTCCAGACGAACTATAAGCCAAAGAACTATCCCTGCTACAGATATAAAACTGCAGACCTAATCTTTGGGAAAGCAAAAAATCTTTCTGTCGATTTAATCCGAGAAATTCTTTCTGCCACTCATGCCGAAGGAAATTACCCAACAACTTATTCAAATATTTATGATTTAAAAAACGGCGAAGTCTATATTTACAATTTTCATAATTTCGAAGATGTAGTTAAACTCAATCTGGAAGAAGCAATAAAAAAAGGCAAGAGAATTCAAGAGGTGTCATCATTATTTCCGTATCTAACCAACGCCCATAGGATTTTTTTGAATCGATCAGGAAAAGCCGCTTTATACAATGCGATTACATCAGAAGGTGTTAAACGTGCTATTGAAAAATACTATGAAATGAAACGCCAGTCTGACAGAGGAAGATTTAACATTAACGAAAATGACATTAATTCTTTGGGATATCAGCTTTTACGCAGTAATAAGATTAAGGAAGCCATTGAGATTTTCAAATTAAACGTCGCTGAATACCCTGCCTCTTGGAATGTATATGATAGTCTGGCTGAGGCATACATGAATAATGGAGATAATGAACTTGCCATTATAAACTACAATAAGTCGCTGGAGCTGAATCCTGAAAATACTAATGCAACGGAAATGTTGAAAAAAATAAAGAAAAAATAATAAGCAAGGATAATTAGATCTATAACCGAGAGCTAGGCTCCTTTCCCGAACATGATAATGATACCCTCACAGGGCTCTTCATCATTGTTCCAGAACTCGTGGCTAATTCCTGCAGGTATAAACAACAATTCCCCAATTTTTATTGTCTTTTCTAGGCCTGCTATTTTGGCTTGCGCTTTTCCTCGAATAATAATAAGAATAGTCGGAAAAGGATTTGTCTGGTCTTTGGGTTCTTTGTTAATATGCTGACCTTTCTCTATCTGATACCAGGCTGTTCGGAGGCCTCTCTCGTAATAAAAAAGAACGACATTGGCTCCGTGGACAACTCGGCTGTATTCTCCTGCGAATCTAACTATCTCTGGAATTCCGCGAGTCCAGAAATGAAACGTGAACGGATTTAATCTCTCCCAATATTCAGAACCCGGGTCAAATCCTTCGACGACATCAAACTCAACAGGTGCTATATCAGAGGATCGAGCCTTGCCCATACCGGTTAAGACCGAAAGTTCATTCCTGTCGATTCTTTTTAAAATCTCGATATCCAAGTTATAGTAGCCGATTGGTTCGCCAGGAAATCCTTTTTTGAGTGTAACAACCGCCCTTTTTTCTTCTTCCGACTTCCCCTCTACAACGATGTGCCAGTCGCCTCCACCTTCACCTCGTACTCGGACACCGAATGTGATCGGTTCGCTGGCAAACTGATCATCACGGAAATCATCAACGAAAGACTTGAGAATTTCTTCTACAGATCTATCCGCGCTAATTTTTCCCTGAGTTTTGCCAGTTCCGAATACTGTTAATAATGCTACCAAAATAATAAAGGTTTTTTTCATTATTCGACCTCCTCTGTCATAATTGCAGATTGGTTATTATAAACGATTGCCGGCCTGTAATAAAAGTAAGCACTAATTTATCTTATTAAACGGAGTTAAATATTAGCATTTTACATTATTGAAACAAACAATAATTTTCAGTAGGATATGAGGATATATTTAGAGTAGGATATATTGAGTTTATTTCATAAGTATTCCATGATGACTTATCAATAGGAGGCGAACATGAAAAAAACATTTATTTCTGTGCAAGTTTTTCTTCTCGTCTTAGTTTTAACATGCATTTCTCCTGTATTCTCTAAGGAGAAAGAGAAGCCTGATTTTTCAGAAGCCATCCGGCTGATCGACACCTGGCTTGAGGCCCAGCGCGATTATGACAATTTGCCCGGCATATCAGTCGCCATAGTCACGGATCAGGAAATACTCTGGAGCAACGCCTACGGGATGGCCGATCTTGAAAAAAAAGTTTCTTCATCTCCAAACACAATCTACAGTATCTGTTCGATTTCCAAACTGTTCACTTCTGTAGCCATAATGCAGCTCCGCGATGCCGGAAAGCTCCGGCTCGAGGACCTTGTCGCTGATCACCTCCCCTGGTTTAATCTTCAGCAGCAGTTCCCGGATACAGGCCCCATAACCATAAGATCCGTCCTAACCCATTCTTCCGGCCTCCCCCGTGAATCGGACTATCCTTACTGGACCGGACCTGATTTTCCCTTCCCCACGCAAAAGCAGGTCAAAGCCAAGCTCGGCACCCAAAAAACACTCTATACCCCCTCCACCTATTTTCAGTACAGCAACCTTGGGATAGCTTTACTGGGAGAGATTGTTGCTGAAGTCTCCAGAATGCCCTACGAAAAGTATATCGAAGAGAACATACTGAAACCTCTGCGGCTGGCTGATACGCGCACCAAACTTCCAGAATCTTTGTGGAGAGGGAAATTAGCCACTGGATACACCGCCAAAAAGCGAGACGGAAGCCGCAGCATGCTCCCCTTATTCCAAGCCAGAGGCATCGCCCCGGCCGCCGGCTTCTCCTCAACGGTCGAAGACCTGGCTCGGTTTGCCTCCTGGCAGTTTCGTCTTCTGGAAAAAGGAGGAGAAGAAATCCTAAAAGCTTCTACTCTCCGTGAGATGCACCGCGTGCATTGGGTGAACCCCGATTGGAAAACCACCTGGGGGCTGGGCTTTTCAGTCTGGGAAGTGGACGGAAAAACAATGATCGGTCACGGAGGATCCTGTCCAGGCTACCGAAGCACTCTGACTATCGACCCCAGCAAAAAACAGGCCTTCATCGTCATGATAAATGCCCAGGGTGTTTCCCCGAGCAAATACGCAACAGGAATGAGAGAGATCCTGAAGAAGGCCGAAGACAGGGCCAAGGAGGAAAAAACAGAGGTTGACCTTGAAGCCTATGCAGGTCTTTACGATTCACAGCCCTGGTGGGGAGAGACGGCCATCCTTCCCTGGCAGCGTAAACTGGCTATGTTCGGGCTTCCGTCTGGAAATCCTGCTGAGAGTTTAACCCTGCTGAAACATATCAAGGGCGATACGTTCCGCCGTGTGCGCAAGGATGAAACTCTCGGGGAAGAAGTGGTGTTTGAAAGGGATAAGACCGGAAAAGTATTCCGGATGTGGCACCACAGCAATTACGAGAATAAAATTAGATAAAATAACTGGGCAGCCTTTCATGAAAGTATTCGAAGGAGAGGCTCCGGGCACTCTGATACACGTTATGATATTATTGGAATTGGGATGGCTTTTTCTATTCCTGAGTCATTACAAATCACGCTAGCAATAGGTTTCAGAGGCACCATTAATAGTTGGGGATTAGCAAATAAGAAGGAAATTCTTATAAATAGCGAGGTTAAAGATGAAACGCACTACGCTGGAATTGCTGTGTTGTCCTAGTTGTCGGGCTGAGCTTTCTCTGCGCGATGCACGAGGTGAGGGGACTGTAGATGAGGGGGGCTTGTTCTGCTCACACTGTGAGCGGACCTTTCCCATCAAGAACGGCGTTGTGCACTTTGTCGATCCCCAGGAGCTAGAGGGTCTTAACCGGCGCTTCGCCCGCTTCTATGACAGGATTTCGCATGTCTACGCTCTTTTCACCAAGGTGGGATTTTTGCCCATGGGCGGAGAACGCAAGGCGCGCAAAGAGATTTTGGACCGCCTGGAATTGAACGGTGGGCGCCTTTTGGAGGTTTCGATAGGTTCTGGTGAGAATCTTCCCTACCTATTTGAGTCGCCAGGTGTAGGCGAAGTGTATGGCTTGGACATCTCTGCCGGCCAACTGGCTCGCTGCAGTAGCTTTGTTGCCAAGCGAGGTTGGCCAGTAGACCTCTTCTTGGGGACGGCTGAGGCTTTACCCTTTAAGGCGGGATCCTTCGACAGCGTCTTGCACATCGGTGGGATCAATTTCTTCTCGGGCAAAAAGCAGGCTATTGATGAGATGATACGCGTCGCGCGGCCTGGGAGTAAAATCGTCATCGCCGACGAAACGGAACGGCTGGCACAATTCTTCAATCGCATCACTGGTTTCTTGCGCCGGGATCAGGGGAAGAAAGTGGACGTGGCTGTTCCCGTTCATCTGGTGCCAGAAACGATGGAAGAGATACGGGTCAACGGCATATGGAAAATGCACGGCCAGTATCATGGCTACTGCCTGGAATTCAGAAAGCCAGCATAACCGAGATGCTTGGTTTCAACTAGCCCAATACACATTATGGTTTATCTAGCAACATGATGGTTTTTTCTATTCCTTAGTGATTACAAATCACACAAGCAACGAGGTTTTGTGCGGCCTTCACCACCCATTCTTTTCCACCAGGAGCTTTTAATTTTTGCCGAGGAGAGGGGGAAGTATTCCTGAAAGTAAGAAATGAAGAATATTATTTTTTTGCTCCGCATAAAAGACATTTTTTTTGATGCTACATAATACTGAGACAAAACAAAGGATTTAATCTTTCAAAAAATTAAAAAAATAGGTTGACAAAATGATAAACCTAAGTTATATTATGAGTAATATAGGTTACATATTTGGTAACATAGGTTACAAAAATGTTGGTCCATTTTTTATATGAATAAATGACACTGGACGTAAGGAGGTAAACCATGACCAACCAGATTGAGATGTTTGACAGGAAGAGGAAAAAATTCCGCGGTGGTCAAATCTTGGGATTTATAGTTTTTTTCGTCGCCTGGATAGTAAGAACTCTAATAAAAATGCTTGATCTGAAATTGGGAACTCTCTATACGGGTAGCATGATAGTCCTCTTGCTCGCCATTGCTGTGATGGCATATTTTGCCGCCAGGTCAATAATTGTGGAAAGAAAGATAAGAAAAGACCCTTTCTTAAAAGAAGCGCTTTACAACGAGCTGGTGCGATTGAATGAGTTAAAAGCATGGAAAATCGGTTTTTTCTCGTTGATCCTATTTATCATTCTGGCCGCTTATCTCATTATAGCTGATTTGCTTAAGGATCCAATGATTCTGGTGGTGGGTGCATTTCTGGTAGGATTTGGTTCTTACAGTATCACGGTACATCTATTGGATAGGTGATACCATGCCTGAAAAAGCTCTTAAAAATACATTGAAAGTTCAGCGAGCAAAGAAAGATCTGACTCAGGAGCAACTGGCCCAGATGGTCGGAGTGACGCGAAAAACCATCAATACCGTAGAAAAAGGGAAGTATGTGCCCTCTACTTATCTGGCATTAAAGCTGGCAAAGGTGCTCGGAGTGCCTGTAGAAGAGCTGTTTCAAATTCGTGAGAACAGCAGCAATAACGATGTTTCGTTTTGAAGTTGACACGCAATGCCTTCCTAATAATTTGATATCTCCGAAGACGTTTTCTTCTATCACAAAACTTGTAAGCACTCCAAGCTATATATTAGACAGAAATTCAAGGACACAAAACTAGTTATTTAGGCACATTTTCATATTTCCCTTTGTGTAAACTAGAGCGCGTCGTTAAATTAATTGTTTCAGGCGTATTTTATTCCTGAGGATGATTATGGCTTGTCACCAGAGGCCACGAATAAACTTACTTTGGCTTTTTCTTTCCCCTCTTCTGAATCATCGCAACATTCCTCTCCCACGCACTCCACTTTGACATTTTTTAGTCCCGCCTCCTTAAACCATTGCTCGATATCTTTCTTCTTAAATCCCAGCCAGCGGTCATGCTGCTCCTTTCTCAGGTACTCAAACTCGTGCTCATCCATATCGGTTATGACGACCTTTCCTCCGGGCTTTAACACTCTTACCATTTCTTCTATCGCCTTTAGCGGGGAGTCAACATGATGTAGATACATATTGGCAAAGCTGTAATCAACTGATTCATCCTGAATGGGCAGGTTATTAAATTGCCCTATTCTGTATTCAATAGTATCAAGGCGGCCAAACTTCTTTTTCATCTCCTCGAGCATGGCCTCGGACTGGTCGACAGCTATAACTTTTAATCCGTTTTGAACCAATTCCTCTGTTATAAAGCCCGTGCCGGCTCCGATATCCGCCGCCAATTTCCCGGCTTGAATATCGGCCATGGCAACGGCTACTTTCCGGACTTTATCGGAAAAGAAGCCTTTTCTCATTTGATCCCATTGATCGGCAACTTTTTCAAAATATTCCTTACTACCCATCGATCATGCTCCTTTTATTTATTTTATTTTAAAAAGACAGGCTCATCAATGCTTCTTCCCTGGACCATTAGCAAGTCGAATTTCGTTTTCAAGCGCATAATTTTTTCCATACTGCCCTGAACAGGTCGAGTTAAAAACGAACGATAGAAGCAAGGCTAGGCTTTTTTTTTCTCTGGTTGTTCGAGCAGCTTTCATTTTTTTGGAGTGAAATTCCTGGTAATGTGTCCTTAATCTTTTCCAAAATCTTCTCACCTGCTCCATTCATGACCATATAACCAGATCGGATGGACTCTTGAATTTCCTCCTCACTAATTCCCAACTTTCTTGCTTGCTCAAGATGAAAATCGAAGCAGGGGAAACAATGAGCCGAAACAGATGCGCCCAAAGAAACTAATTCTTTCGTTTTAATGTCCATTTTTTTCTCCTTTGCTTTAAGGGATTGAATCGAATTCAAGGATTTTAGCCTTTCTATTAATAGGATTACTTTTTTACTCCCCTACTGATACCATTATTTAGAATTGGATAAGTCTTGATTAAAATGGGTGAATTTCAAGGCCTTTTCATTGCGATCAGGAATCTGATCGGAATTGACTTCGCATCCAGCAAGATTATTCATTATAGTCTCGTAGCAGGGTCCATTAGCTTCATTTAGCAGACTAGCGTATGACGAGGCAATCAGGTTGAACCCTACAAACGATATGACAATAGCTAAGAAAATAATTAATAACTTTTCTTTTATGCTCATTATGACCTCCTCTTTAAAATTTGTTTTTTCATTTCATTAGTGTTCATTGAAGTAGTTACTATCATTTTTTAAAAAAAAATTATGGCAAATTTCTCATGATTTTTTGATAGATTTTATTCAGCTCATCCGAGGGGACCTTATCAAGCGTTTTAAACAACTGACTGAGGAATATTTCATGTTTGATATATTCTTCAGCAACATGGATTATGCCGGGATTTTTGGTCATTGCGATCCTTGCTCCGTCAGCAGGAAAAGTACATCCGACAAGAGCCTGTTTAGAGTCAATGCTCAAGGCAATATCCCTGCAGGAAGAACATGGCTGTCCCTGGTGAGGATAAAGATTTTCAAGTTTGAAAACCTGCTCTCCACAGTAGACACCTAAGACTGAGACATGTCTTTTATTGGCCTCGTTCAACGCTTCCTCGAAATGAAGGATATCGCTATCGAAGCTGACTAAATATATATGGCTCTGAGCTTGAGAAATGACCTGATTTACTGTTTCAAATATTCGATCCCGTCCTGATATGGACCAAATGCCTTGGGCCTCTGCTGGTTTCTTAAGCTGCGGCAGAACCTCTTTTAAAAAGTCTATATTCAATCTGCTTTCCTTTTCTTTCTTTTCTAATAATGATTCAAGGCCTACGGGTATTAAGAGAGTTGTATCTCCCTCTTGAGAGAGAACCAGTCCTTTCTCCATAAGTTTCTCGATAGTTTCATATATACGGGAACGGGGGACACCGGAAATCTTGCTGAGCTTGTAGCCTGTCAGGGGAGATTCTTGCAGAAGGGCAAAGTAGGCTTTTGCCTCATAAGTCGAGAGCCCCAGATTTTCAATGGCCTGAACAATTTCTTTTTTTTGCATCTTAGTAACTACCTAAGTGTATACTAATGCTTTTTTGTCCGTTTGTCAAGTTTTTTTTTAATATTTTTATATAAAGTTGATAAATTAATTATTTCATCATGTTTCTTTTTCTGTCTCCTTGTCCTCGAATGGACGTATAGAACGAGTGCAGGTGAGCATAAGATATATAATATTGAGCAAATCATTGAATCTGGTTGACTCATCTCTGATTAAGTATTATTCTGTGCGCAAATAAGGTAAAAGAAACATTCATCATGGAGAAGGCAGAAACTTTAAAGGATGGTACGAAGGTAACCATAAGAAACCTTACTATCGACGACCTTGACAGGCTTATGAGCTTTTACCGGTCACTCCCGGAAGAAGACCTAAGATACCTGCGGGTTGATGTTACAAACAGAAATATCGTCAAGCAGAGGATCGAATCTGCTGAAGCGGCAAACATCTTCCGCATCATTGCGCTCAAAGGAGACAGGATTATCGGAGACGGGGCTCTGGAGCTAACGACAGAGGAGTGGCGCAGGCATCAGGGAGAGCTGAGAGTAATCGTAGCTGAGGAGTTCAGGAGAAAAGGAGCAGGGATGATCATCATGAGAGAACTCTACTTCTTAGCGATGGAGAAAAAGGTAGAGAAGGTAGTCGCCAAGATGATGAAACCTCAGGTTGCGGCTAGGACAATTTGCAAGAAGCTTGGATTCAAGGAAGAGGTTCTTATCCCTGATTATGTAAAAGACCAAACCGGCAAATCTCAGGACCTGGTTGTAATGACCTGCGACATCCAGGAGTTATGGAAGGAGCTCGATCAATTCTACATGGACTCGGATTGGGAGCGCTGCAGATAAGCTCATCCGAAGATGAAGGTTTGAAAATGAAAAGAAATCTTTTTTATCTTACTGGCATCGGTCTATCTCTAGTCCTTTTTTTGGCCGTGGGAAGACTCGGGACATCCATCACTACCGATAAAATCCTGGCGATAAAAGGCGGAACGCTGATTGATGGGACTGGCGCTCCTCCGTTGCCTAATGCTGTGATTATCATAAAAAACGAATATATCACAGCAGTGGGTAGCCTGAAGGACACGGAAATACCCGAGGGAGCGGAGGTCATTAAATTAAAGGGCTCAACCATTCTTCCGGGTTTTATAAATGCTCATATTCATAACGGATATAACAGGTATAATCTAAAGACTTGGGCCAAAAATGGAGTAACAACCGTCCGCGATTTGGGCGGCAATATAAGAAACAACTTGTTTTCTTTTCGCAACAAATCACTTAAAAATCCTAAACTCGCCCGTTTAGTTGCTGCTGGTCCGATGATTACTGTTCCTGGAGGATATCCTAAAGTTCCATGGGGATCTCCTGCGGGATATCCGGTCAAATCCCCAGATGATGCGCAAAAAAAAACAATCAAACTTCTGGACGATGGAGCAGACATCATCAAAATCGCGTTAGAAAGCGGGGCATCATTCCGGCGTAAAATACCTGTGCTCTCTTTGGATGAAGCAAAGGCTATTGTCAAAGTGGCTCACCAAAGGGGAACAATCGTTTCCGCTCATGTTTTGGCTTCAAACGACCTTGATAATGCCCTGAAAGCAGGCGTGGATGATATCGCCCATATGGTTACGGATGATCTACCCGATGACCTTATCAAAAAAGTCGTCGATCAAGGAGTCTATTGGGTTCCGACATTGGAGTTGTGGCATGGAGTTGGATATGGACTGGGAGATGTGGCAGTCAATAACTTACGTCGTTTTGTAAAAGCTGGAGGATTGGTTGCCCTGGGCACTGATTTTGACGGTTACAATTGTCCTTTTGACCTGGGCATGCCGATCCGGGAAATAAGATGGATGAAAAAAGCGGGTATGTCTCCTATGCAAATCATTGTATCTGCCACAAAAAACGCATCCCGCGTTTGTAATCTCGAGGACAGTATCGGTTCCCTGGAAAAGGGGAAAATAGCAGATTTATTGATCGTTAGAGGCAATCCCCTTGAGGATATTGAGGCTCTTTTGAATCAAAGAATGGTCGTTCATGGCGGGCAGATTATCCGTGATAAAAGGTAAGCCTCAGCAGGACATTCACCTTTTTTCAACCAGAGAATACCTTTGACCTGCCCAAATAATAATAAGGGGAGAAAACTATGGGCGTACCTGATGACAAGTCGCGCTGTTTGAGCAAAAAGAAGTAAGTCATGAAGAAAAATATTATTGCCAGCCTATGCATCATAACGATCCTTCCCTTTCTTTTTTCATCAGAACTGGAAAAAAAGATTGTTATCTCAGGCAAAGTTCAAAACGCCAAATCCCCTCACATCTCAATAAACAAACAGTCAGTTCCTCTGAGCGCGCAGGGCGAGTTTCAGTATTCTGCAGGTATTAAAAAGCCGGCCTACTTTGAAGTTGATTTCGGCAAGAAGGTCTTACTCTATCTCAGGCCCGGTGACAAGCTCGCTCTGGAGATTGATGCGGATGCTGAACTGAAATCAATAAAATTAAGCGGTGACCGCCAAGAAATCAATCAGCTTTTGATCGAGATGACGCAAGAATCTGAAAAGGTGAGCGATTATTTCAACAAGAACTTCAGGAATATAGTTAATTTGGATGAAAAAAAATATATGGATAAAATGAATTCGCTCGTGAGGCCTTTTAAAGAACAGCTTGAGGCGTTCATCCAAGAACATAGGATCACAGACGAATATTTTATAAAGACGCAGCGGGCCACAATGCTCTATTCCTGGGCAGATATCTTGATGAGATATCCTGGTTGGCGGCGTCATGTATCAGGTGATACGGATTATGATCCTTCCGAAGATTACTATGATTTCATCGAGAGATTAGACCTTAATGATCCCGATCTGATTGACCTCGACGAGTACAGCAACTTCCTGAACAGATATCTCGATTATAAGTCAGAAGAGCTCCTCAAGAAGTCGCCTGAACTGAAGGATCGCAATTATAAATCTTTCCGGGCAAAAATGCAGGTTGCTTTAAGTACATTCACAGATCCCTTGGTACGCAGTGAGATGGTCTACCCGGTTATGAAGAAATTGATGAGCGAATATTACCATAAAGGTATAGATGATTTGATCCAGGCATTCAAGCATGCCTGTACAAACCAGGATTATATCGACGAGATTGAAAAGCTCTATCAAGCGGATAAAGCAATAAGAGACAAGTGCATCGTTAAAGTTTATAAAACAATCGGCGATGTGACTTTGGATGTTTTCCTGTATTTGCCCTCTGATATCAAAAAAGGGGAGAAGAGGCCGGCCTTGGCCTTTTTCCACGGCGGAGGCTGGGAATGCGGTAAGCCAGAATGGGGGCAAATGCAGTGTGAGCATTTTTCCTCGTTAGGCATGGTTGCGCTTTCGTTCGAATATCGATTGTTCACCCAACATGACGCGACTCCATTGGAAGGAATAGCCGATGCTAAATCTGCCATCCGTTGGATACGCGCCAACGCAAAAGAACTGGGCGTTGATCCCGAAAGAATCGTTGCTTCAGGATACTCGGCTGGAGGTCACCTGGCTGTGTGTACCGCGATGATCGACAAGTTTGACGAACCTCACGAAGATCATTCAATAAGCCCAGCTGCCGATGCTTTTATGCTCTGGGTGACACCGGTTAAGGTTTTTGAAGACGGCTGGTTCAGGCAAATACTGAAGAATAGAGCCACTGTCAAGGAGTGTGACCCAGATGAGCACGTCAGACCTGGTTTGCCCCCTTCTATCATTTTCCAGGGAACCAAAGACGACCAGGTGCCTTTTTGGAGCGTTAAAGAGTTTGCAAAAAAGATGGCTGCCGCAGGAAACCGCTGCGAGCTCCATATCTACGAGGGCCAGACTCACTTGGATTGGGGAAATAATGCCAAAGATGTTCTGGAGAAGATGGACAAATTCTTAGAATCTATTGGATATCTTGATCTTTAATAGAGTCGGACTCATTGCAACCCCAATAACCAATTTCCTGTGTTTTGCTCACAGAGGCAGTAAGATCGCCGAGCATGTAACCGGTCTTGATATGTCTGCTGAGGTCCTACTCCATGCCTGTCCCCGATTTACTGATTCAAAATAAATAGAGAGTAGGTATCATGTCCCCACTGAAGTGTTTCCAGGCCGCAACTACCGCTGCCGGGAAAAAATTGTTCACTTTTTTGAGGCTTTGGCTTTTTCCAATTTATCCTTAATTGCTTTATCGGTAGGATTTAGAGAAAGAGCTTTTAGGTAGGCTTTGATCGCCTCCTCTCTTTTTCCATCAGCCATGAGTGCATCCCCCATGAGAGAATGGACCCTTGCGGAATCGGGAAAGATAACCTCTTGGATCTTCAGGAGTTCCAGGGCTTTTCCAGCTCCTCCTTCTCTGAGAAGCCCTTGTGCAAGCCAGATTATGATATATTCGTCGAAATAGTATTTTTCCTTCTCGGAGACCAGGCTCGTGTACTTTTCAACCGCAGCGTCCGAACCTGATTCTATATAGACGTTCATCAGAATTTCTGTGGCAAACTCCTTATCTTGAAGCTGTCTCCAAAATCCTGTGATGATGCGTTCATGTTGGCTTTTTAACTCTTCAGGTTTTCTCTGAAATTGATGCGTGAGATATTCATAGTTCTCTAACGGGAGTTTTGGCAGGATATCGTCAGGAGTCAATCCTTCTGAGTTGGCTTTGACAACACTTTTCCAGACTTGCTTTATATAATCCCTCCTGGCTTTGATTTCCTCACCAGTCATAATGTAGGAGTGACCTCTTACTGCGTGTTTAACGCCAGCTCCATCCATGAGGATTTGATCCAACGCCTGTATCCATCCGGGAATATCAACACTCGATAGGAATGAGTTGGTGCCCGGGAGCACGGACCTTGACAAGGTGTCGCCGAGGAGCAGGATTCCTTCCTCCGGTATATGGATCAGGATATCATTATCGGAATGATAGTTTTTTAAATGATATATTTTTAACGTTAAATCCTTCATGTCCAGATTCATTCTGTCGTTGAACGTGATATCCGGGATTTTAACATGCACCCCCTGCTCTATATCGATCACAATCTGTTCAACGATGGCGGCCCGGCGCTCCGTGATTTCGTATTCTTCGGAATCGGCATCGAGGGATTGCATTTTTTTCCGATAGTTTTTTGCCTGCTTTCTGCAACTTGCGGCCATATTCTCTAGTAAATGAGGATCTGAATATCTCTTGAAACTTTTTATAGAATTCTCATGTGCTACAACCAGGGCTTCAGAAAATGCCTGGTTGCCGTTGACATGATCACCGTGTCCGTGTGTATGGATCACGTAGGCAAATTTCTCCCGGCCGAATTCTCTTTGGATGATCTCTCTCATGATGGATGCAATTCCTGGGGAGCCGCCTGTGTCAACAACGACTAGGCCCCTGTCAGAATTGATGGCGGTGATATACCCGCCTGCTGGGAGGAGGTTCCCTGTGAGAACGATAACTCTATCGCTTAACGGGACGACTTTGATGCGGCTTTTTATTAAATCCAGAGGAGAGGAACTGTCTTGGAAGGAAACTGTAGCAGAGAGGAATTCTACGAGAAAGATCAGTGTAAATATGGTTAAAAACATTTTTGTAGATCTCATGACCATCTCCCTTGTCCTAATCAGAACTTATCTCTCAAAATCCATTGTATCTATATTCCATATTTTACTGCACAAAAAATATGCTAATATAATCTCCTCTTTCCAAATTCACCATTAATCTTTCTTGTAGCCCAATCGTTCAAGCATACCTCTGGCATTATCATTACTGGAATCCTTTTGCAAAGACTTTAAATAGAACTTTATCGCCAGCTCCTTGTTTCCATCGTTCATATACGCCTCGGCAAGGCTGTCGTAGACATTGCCTGATTCGGGATAGGCTTCCACGTTCAGTTTGAAGATTTCTATTGCTTCTTTGACCATATTCCGGGCTAATAATTGGTAGCCAAGGATATTCAGCTGATTCTCTGCGAAGTTGTGTTTGTTTGGCTCATTTTGACGGAGCTGTTTGTACAGCATGATGACCTTTTTTATGTCGCCTTTTATGATCGCCTCTGTGAGAGGTTTGTTTATTGAAGTCCTTGATTTGCTGTTCTCTTTTAAATTTTGTTGATAAACGCAGGTTATCCATTCTTCATTCGAGACAACTCTCTCGCCCCACTTTTTCCAATCATCAAGCAAATCGGATTTAAGTATTTCTTTAACTGTTTTTCCTTTTTCAATCTCATCCTCAATCATTTTTTGTGTTGTGATACCTACTTCCAGGTATTTTCTTAAATCCTCCGTTGAATAATCCGGTCCGTGTCCGTTTATAAAAGTGGAATCCTTCGGATAGTCGTCGATGATCTTCTGAACATTCTTCAGGCAGAGTTTCAAATCTCCACCTCTCGATATATCCGCACTAGGAAAACAATCCGCAAAAACCAT